>Ga0102589_1000883_pt1 | contig 48126 bp, 55 predicted proteins | sample AraplaMF_Col_mLB_FD_76858 | JGI IMG/M metagenome (GOLD analysis project Ga0102589, IMG submission 76858) | Arabidopsis root microbial communities from the University of North Carolina, USA - plate scrape MF_Col_mLB | ecosystem: Host-associated > Plants > Roots > Endosphere | place: USA...
TGGCATTGCCTGAATCATATATCGAAGAAGATATTTTAATCGATTCTATTGAAGTAATGGTAAATGTGTCTCAAAATAAATTAAGAGACCTAGGCACATACGATGTAATTGAAGTACAAAACAAAGGCAAAAAAACACAAATTTTATTATTAGCAGACGAAGAATACGAAATAATTGAAGGCTAATTGGTTACGTTACATACGAAAAACTCCTTTCTAATCTAGAAAGGAGTTTTTCGTTTTCTATGCTTTTGATGTCTCTGCTTTTATATTTTTTTGTTCCTTCTTATATACCATTCGCTCATTCCCCATAAAGAAGATAAACAAGAATGCTAAACCTGCTGGAACTAATGCCCACATAAATGTCTGAACGATAGAACTCGAAAGTGCATCAATAATTTTATCTAATATTTGCGGTGGAATTTGAGATCTTGCGCCTTCTGAAAGGATTGCTCTTGCATCCCCTAGCGCATTACTATTGATTCCATCGTCCATGCCTCTAAATGCTTCTTCTAATTGATCTTGAAAACCTGTTCTTTGAATCATACCAAAGATAGTAATTCCAAGTGTCATCCCTAGTGAACGAACAAAGTTACTCGTTGAAGTTGCCGATCCTCTTTGATTCATACCGAAATTATGGATTGCAGCCATACTTAATACCGAGAATGAGAAACCTACGCCAAAACCGATAATAATCATATAAATCGTTAACCATACACGACTTGTTTCTGGTGTTAATGTGCTTAGTAAGAACAATCCACCAAGCATAATAACAGCTGAAATAATCATGATATTACGGTAACTTAGCTTTGATGTTAAAAATCCACCTAACTGTGCTGTAACGACTGACCCTAACATCATTGGTAATAGTAATAGACCGGAATTCGTTGCGGACCCGCCATATACTCCTTGAATGAATAAAGGAATATAGACAGTTGCTGACATAAAAGCAGCCCCGTAAAATAAAGCGATAATTGTACTCATCCCAAATAAACGCTGTTTAAACATTTCAAACGATATGATAGGTTCTTCCACTTTTCTTTCGATGAAAATAAACATAATCATTAAAATAGCGAATGCTGCAAATAAACTTAAAATAAAAGTAGAATCCCAATCATACTTCTGTCCGCCAAGTTCTAATGCAAACATTAAGCACACGACTGCACCAACAAGTGTAATTGCACCAAACCAATCGATCTTTTGTTTTTGATGAACGCGTGATTCTTTATAAAAGAATATGATAAAAATAAGTGATAGAACCCCTAGCGGCAAGTTAATATAAAACACCCAGTGCCAGCTAATATAGTCTGTAATATATGCACCAAGTAACGGACCGAAAATACTAGACAATCCAAACACCGCACCAAATAATCCGCCCATTTTCCCGCGTTTTTCGGGCGGAAAGATATCAAATACAATCGTAAATGCAATCGGAACAAGCGCTCCCCCGCCAATACCTTGAATCGCACGATAAATACCTAACTGCGTAATATTTTCTGCTGTACCACAAAGTGCAGAACCAATCATAAAAACAATTAAACCGAAAATAAAGAATTTCTTTCTCCCATACATATCTGATAACTTTCCAAAAATCGGCATCCCTGCCATTTCCGCTACCATATAGGCGGATACGACCCAGACAAAGTTTTCTAATCCGCCTAAATCACCAACAATCGTTCCCATTGCTGTCACAACAATGGTATTATCCATTGATGCCATTAAAATCCCTAGCAATAAACCGGCAACTACAAAGCCGAGTTTACTATCCTTTGCAACCATGTGTCTTACTCTCCCTCTTAATACCTATATTTGTTTATGATCTTTTACAACTGATTTTCCTTTTTGATTAAAACTAGTATGGTATTCTACAACACCAATTTCACACCCAGGACCAATGGTAACATTGTTTCCCCTTACTACTTCAGCTATTGTATGTTCTAAATAAATATCATCCCCTTCAATAAGGCTTGCTTGAAGGGTACCAGTATGGGGTGTAAAAGGCATAAATCTAGATTTTTTTTGTACCGTAATCTTTTTGCCGCCTATTTCTCGTATTTTGCTTCCTTCATAACGGAGTGTAATATGAATATTTTCAGCATTTAATAGACCTTCACTTTCAAGTCCACCTGTTAATAATAGCTCTTCTACTTCAATATCCTCCTTAACATGTAAAGCTCCTTTAATATCTACAACATTTCCAGATAATTTGCCTTTGACTTCAAACATACCTCTCACTTTCATCTTCTCAACGTGGCCATTACCTTGTACTTGCGTATTTCCATACACTTTCACATATTCTGCCTGTATATTTCCTTGAACTTCACTTTCTCCATAGACGACATAATTTTTTGCCTTCATATCACCAGAAACATCACTCGTTCCATACGTCTTAAATTCATTACAACTAACATGGTTAGAAATCGTTCCTTCACCACGGATTTTCACTTTATTATAAGCTCCACCTGCTGAACTACCTGATCCGTTCACAGTGAGACTATGCTGATTTCCCATATCTATTCCTCACTTCCTCCCAAAATTAAACTTGCTGAATTTCTTTTACTTTCGCATTTTTATCCACATGAAGAACTCCCGTATATTCAATCAGTCCAATCTCACAATTTGGCCCTACCGTAACATTGTTCCCTCTTACTGTTTTGATTTGTACGTGATCAATATCTATATTGTCACCTTCTAATAATTCAGCTTCTAAGTGCGACCCAAACACTGTTTTAAAAAGTCTACTAAATGCTGTTTCTCTATGCCTTACTTTAATTGTTTGACCACCTATTTCTTTTGCTCTACATGTACCGTGAATATCGATGTCAATTTCATCGGCGCTTAGTAGACCTCCAATTGTAAACTGTCCTTCTGACGAAAAGATATCTACTTCACAATTACCGTCAATAGTCGCTTGCCCGCGGATTTTAAGCTCTTCACCTTTCAAAGTACCACCAATTGCTCCTTTTCCAGCAATTTTCAAATCGTTAGCCGTTACATCTTTTGTAATCGTTGCTTTTCCATCAATTCGCATATTTTCAGTGCTTACTGTACCGTCAACTTTACCAGACCCACTAATTTTTGCGCTCTTGCTTTTTAAATCACCATTTACACTACCAGAACCGTTACATTCAAAGTTGTCACATTCAACATTCCCGTTCACAGTTCCTTTTCCGTTTAATTGTACTTTATGAAACTCCCCACCATTAGAAGAACCGTAACCATTTATAATTAAATTTTCTGTACGCACTATTTCTCCTCCACTATAATAGTTTTGATTTTAACGTTTCTGTATATTGCATAATTGTTAAACGTACAACTACCTTCGTACCTTTCTCGAAAAATAAATCATCTACATTTGATACTAAGAAGCATGTAGAAATACCGAGTTTACGAGCCACAACTAATTCACTATTCTTTTGTTTCATGATTTCATAATGTTCGTGAAATACTTGCAGTATCATCTTGCCTTCTTCCAAGCTAATTTCTCCGGATTGAAGCAATTCCTCTAAAATAAATACATAAAGAATATCTACAAACTGAAATTCTGCCTGTTTATTCATTTGTTCTATAAAAAATTGTACAACCGGTTCTGAAGCAATACCCTTTCGGATGATGTCTTCTTTCATGAAAGAAATCTCAGATACACTTGGTGAAAACATATTTGCTAATTCATCAAGCGATAGGTCTTCTTTCATCGTTTGAATTTTATCAATACGCTCTAATATCTTTTCTTTCGGAAAAAATGTTTCTTGCCCTGTAAAAGTCGATTTCCTGATAAACCAATCTTCTGGTATTAAATTCTTTCGTTTCCACCTATATAGCTGCCCGTATGAAATACCAGTCAGTTCCAATAAATCTTTTTTTGAAATTAAATCTGTACTCAACTGTATAACACTCCTTCCTGATAACAATGTAACATAACACTGTTACATTGTAAATGAGTGTTTTCCATAAATATGCATAATCATGTTCACAACCAGACGTTTATTCCACATAAAAAAGACCCTTTCGTATGCCATTTCATTTCGAAAGAGTCCCTTTATATCAAGGTTTAAACCATATATGGTAAAAATCAATCCATCCTTGAGAATTAATTCTTATATTTTGTACTTTTTCATGTGTACTTATGTGCTGTTTATTACGATATAAAGGAATAATATGAATGTTACGTAACAATGTGTCCTCCACATCGCGTAACAATGTCATTCGTTTTTCTGCATTCGGTTCATTAAAGTACGCATGTAATTGTTTATTAAAGTCTAGAGAGCTATGTTGATTTATAAAACTATTTTTTGCAAGAAACATTTGTAAAAAACTTAGCTCTATTTTCTCACTAATTGTGGCGCTATCATGAATCAAATCCGCTTGTTCCATTGTTTCCGCTCGTAATAATTCCAGTGCATCGAGAAAATGTATTTCAATTGTAATTCCGTACTTTGCACATTCTTTTTGAATCCACTTAGAATCTTCCACATGATCTTGTTCTTTAAACGTATATAAGTATAATACTTCGCCACTATATTCGCTCTTTTGTAGAAGAGTGTTCACACCCTCATTTATGCTCCAAGTTGCACGATTTGCTAGTAATAATTCATCTGCTCCCTCACCGCGTTCTCCCTCTAACTCATCTATTATTTTATTACTATGAATTATTCCATATAATGCTTGCCTAAATGTACTATTTTGCAAAGGTCCTTGTTTTTTAGTATTTAACGTAACATACGTTACGTTAGATTCCATTTTAGAAAGTTCTTTATGAGGGTTCTCTATCTCTTTATGCTCAGCTTTCATCGAAACGTCATATTCATCCGTACTTTTCGGCACATTCCAAAGTTCAATTCGATCAAGAAATGGTCGTTCACGAAAGTATGAATTATGTACTTCTAATACAAAGATAGAATCGTTATTTTCTCGTAATTTAAATGGCCCTGTTCCACTTACATTCCCTTCTTCATCTTCCGTTACAATAGAACACTGTTCTGCACCTAGAATATGTAATAGCAACTTATTTTCTGTATGCAAGTATATCTCCACAATATGTTCATTTACAATATGGATTCTTTCAACATGCTGCAACATCCACAAGTACGGATTATCCTCCCTATTCATAAATCTATCGAATGAGTAGACAACATCATGAGCTGTGAAACGTTTACCATTATGAAATTGCACACCTTTACGCAAATAAAAAGTCCACACTTTTTGGTCGTCATTATACTCCCAATGAAACGCAAGTCTCGGCTCTATTACATTGGTACTTTCGTTCACATATACAAGCGTGTCGTAAACATGTTTCACCATATGACATTCTGAACGCATTGTAGCATATACAGGATCCAATAGAATCTTCGGACGCATTTCAACTTGTAAACGAAGTACATCTTGTCTACCTTGAGTCGTCATTTCAATTTGATAACCAAATATTGAATTTATCCAAGTTTGGAATTGTTTTTGCAGCATTGGAAAATACTCCATATATTGTTCAACAAATTCTTTTCCGCCTTTTACATCCCCCTGTTTCGTTATTTCTTTCCCCTTTTCTAAAATTAATACAGCGGGATCTTTTTGAAACCATACCTTTGATCGATTCCCTCTCCCGCGTCCTGGAGACCAACAAACCCATCCTAGCTCTTCTAATTTTTTTATAATAAATTTACTGTTTCTATCAGTACAAAACAATGTTTCAGATATATTTTGTAATGTTATTTCTATTTTTTCTCCCTCTGGTCTCCCTTTTCCATACCGGATCCAAAGCTGAACGTACTGATCTAAAATAACCATATTCATCCCCCTAAAAGGTGAAAAATCCCACTCTTTCATTCTACCCTTTTTCATTCCTTGCTTCTATCTTAAGATTTCCATATAGAAAGGAGGAAATAAAGAATGAAAACTCTTATAAAACGTTATAGTAAACCGATTTGGATTCGACTACTAGGTGAATTGTTAACAAGAACAACTGAGGCGATGTTAGCAATAATTTTTATTGTACATGTCAATAAAGCTTTAGAAGGAAATGTCGTCCTGACGATGCTTCTCTTTGGCTTGCAACCACTTTCTGATATCATATTCACAATCATTGCTGGAGGCGTAACAGATAAGTACGGTAGAAAGAAAATTATGTTACTTGGATTATTCATACAGGCAATTGCAATCGGTGGATTTGTTTTCGCTGCATCAGTCCCGTTCTTTGCTTTGTTATATGTAATGAATGGTGTTGGCCGCTCCCTATACATTCCTGCTCAGCGTGCTCAAATTGCAGATTTAACTGCGCCAGAACAACAAGCGGAAATATTTGCTGTTCTTCAATCAGTGGGAGCAGTCGGAGCTGTAATTGGTCCGTTCATTAGTGCCTTTATTTATAACAGTCATCCTGAATACTTATTTATAATTCAAGCTATGGCTCTCCTGCTATATGCCATTCTCGTATGGACGCAGCTTCCCGAAACAGCGCCAATCATTCAAACAGCTCAAAAATCAACACAAGTCACAACAAAGAAAGAATTTATTTTTAAGCATTATGCCGTATTCGGACTTATGATATCTACTCTTCCGATTAGCTTTTTCTATGCTCAAACTGAAACAAATTATCGTGTATTTGCAGAGAATATCTTTCCAAATTTCTTATTCGTTCTCGCATTCATTTCAACTTGTAGAGCAATTATGGAAATCATACTACAAGTTGGTCTTGTCAAATGGTCTGAACGATTTTCAATGCCAAAAATCATCATGATTTCATATGTTTTTTATACATTGGCAGCCATCGGTTATGGTTATTCTACAACATTATGGTCACTCTTCTTTACATTGCTTTTCCTTACAATTGGTGAAAGCATTGCTTTAAATCACTTACTCCGCTTTGTTTCGGGAATCGCACCAAGTCACATGCGCGGATTATATTTTTCCATTTACGGCATACACTGGGACATTTCTCGAACATGTGGTCCCGTTATTGGAGCAATGGTATTAGGCCATGTAAACGGCAGTACCCTATTTTATATTTGTGCTTGCTTATTAATAATCGGTGGAATCATCCAAACCTATTTTGTTTCTTCTGTAGAGCGCAACAAATCAAAAGAGCTGTCTTTGTAAAAGAACAGCTTTTTTTCTTCTCTTTACTAACCAGCACCATTATTCATGTTATCTTCTAGAGAAAATACAGAGATACGATCCTTGGATAATTACTTTTAATGCAATTTGTTGTATCCCCGCCGGTTATTCGTTTATACCGATCGTAATATTACAGGCGCTTATGAGAAAAAATTAGATATAAGTACTGTTTTGAAAAAATAAACCATTAAAAAAAGCTGCCCATTAAAGAGCAGCCCTAAATATGTATTTATACCTCAATATTTTTACCATCTTCAACAATATGGTACAGTAAATGAGCCAAATGATGAATCGGACCATACTCTTCCTCTTCTTCATCTGTTTCACCTTGGAACTCAAGATCATTTAAGTATAATGCTAAAAATTGATAGAATAATTTCAAATCAAATCCATAGCAAGCACTTGGTTCTTCGTGATCTCCTTCATATTGTAACATTAAGTATTGCTCGTTTCCTTCTGCATCTTCCGCATCAAAGAATACAAAGAATCCTACATTTGTATCTAAATCAAATAGATGGCGAGTACCGTTTTCTGTTACTTTATTGAAGTCCTCTTCACTTAATTTATGTACTGTTGTTGCTTTTGCATTGTCTTCTTGATGAAAGTTTACTGTAAATGATTTCAATGCTGACACCTCCTGATTGTATAACAGTAGCATAACAGATTAGGACAAATAATACAAAAATGGATTGCTGACAATTGACAGCAATCCACTTAATTCACTTTCGCAATGCACGCAGTAATAAGCTAACAATAAATATTAAAATGATTGCACCAATTAATGCTGGAATAATTGCATAACCTCCGATAACCGGTCCAAACGTACCCAATAATAATGTTCCAAGCCAAGAACCAATAATCCCAGCAATAATATTTCCAATTACACCACCAGGTACATCTTTACCAACAATTAAACTTGCTAGCCACCCTAAAATACCACCAACAATTAATGACCATATGAATGCCATATTATTTCCTCCTTCATATCATAAAAAAATAATCCTAAATCATCGCTTACCATTAGTTATGTTACTTTTTTTATTAAGTTATACTTTTAACTTGTGTGTTGTAAAAATACGATTAACCCAAACGATTTAAAGTAACACTGCCATCGTCAACAAGGATTTTACGGGAGACATAATCTATATCTTTATTCTTTGATCTAATTATTCAAGATTGGGTTTAATGGGTGCATGTATAATCCCCCCAAAGGCTCCACAAACAGAACGTATGTTTTTGTATTTTTCTTAAGATTCAGTAAAATGAACATATGAAAAGGGGAGCATAAATTGAACAAAGTCGATTTACTATTATTAAACCCATCAGAAGTGAGAAGACGAAGCATAAAAGTTTGGACAACTATTCCTGAGGATACATTAGATTGGAGACCAGATGCTGAGGCATTAAGTTGTAAAGAGATGATAAGACATGTTTTAGAAGCTGAATACATTTATCTGCAAATATTAAAAAATCAAGGTGATGCACAAAATGTAACGTCACCTTATGAGACAAGAGCATTTACATCTGTTTCGGACGAACTCCATTTTGCACAACCATACCATGAACTGTTTATTGATTTTATAAAATCTTTATCAAATGAAGAATTAGAAAATATAAAAATAAATCGTTCAAACCTAACTGAACTTGGATACACGGGATATATTCGCTCTTTAGGTGATATGCTACTACGAATGCGTATCATGAAAGTGTTCATACAGGACAAATATTAGATTATATGAGAACGATGCAGATAGATCGACCAGATATTTGGGACTAAGGTGCTTGATATTTACACATTGAAGAGAATAATTCTCTATTCGGCGGAATAATTGATCCTAGGCCGTGATTTCCATGGATTTCCGAAAAAACAAAGGATCTTCCGCCATCATTGGTCGGCTCGCTCCTTTCATTATTTTTTTACCTTCGTAACATAAACATTTCAGTTACAATCTCAAGGATATCAATATTACATGTTTTATCAGCACAATTTAAAGCAGCCGCATCATTGATACCAAAATCTCCAAAAAAAGATTGTTTTTTATTAACTCTCTTCCCCCTCCTTATCATATTCTACTATTATTAGTATGTGAAAAAGACAAGGCGGTGAAACAATAAAAAATAAAAAAGCCACCTATTTGCTGGCAGCTATAAAGAGATAATACAATTGTTTTCCTTATATTCAACTAACGTTCATTTTTTAAATATGAATACAACTTAGTTAGCTTTCATTTTCCTCTTAAAACCTAAAACAGCAATTACAAAGATAATAATCGTATTGCCAACTACCCATAATAAAGGTACAACCAGATCACGGTATTCACCAGATAAAGCAAATCGTGTAGCATCAACCGCATGAGCAAATGGCAATGCGTAACCGATTGTTTTAATTGTACCACCCATCATATCTAACTTGAACCAAGTGCCACTTAACCATGTGGAAATGAAACAAGTTTATCATATTTAGCGAGAAGACCTCTACCTCAAGCGCGTAACGGTAGGTGGGGGGAGTTCAATGTTAAAGGACTTTATTATTAACAGCAGTTTCCCTCTTTTTATAAGACAAATATGCTAATACATTCTTACTTGCATCATATTTGGGATTATTTCCTTTTCTTGGCTCCCTAACATGTGTCTTCTCAAATCCAGGAATTTCAGGCATGCTCTCCAAAAATTCGACAATTTCTTTTTCAGTTCCCTCAATACGTACACGAATCATTTTTACTACTCCTCAATCTTGTTTTTCTCCATATTAAGTATAACGTATCTGGAAAAGGCTGCAAGATAATTATCTTTTTAAAGTTGGGCTTTTTTGACATACAAAGAGCGCCATCTCAGTATAAAACGATTCTACTTTATTATTTTCAAAACAAATTTTGAAAAACTCCTTTATTTCATTTGAAGTCTTCATCATACAATCTGTTAACTTTGAGCGCGTTTGCTGTGGCACATCCATCATGTCGCACCACCAATCAAAATTAAATTGTTTCTCAAATGTAATACATGATCGCATTTGCAAACCGTTTTTTTCTAATAATGAAATCCATTCTGTTTTTGTCAAAGCCCGCTCGTGACTCGGATCACGTTTCTTCTCAATAAAATTATAAAATGTATCATACTCTGGATTTTCTGGAGAAACATTATCAATTAAAACGAAAAAACCCATTTCTTCTAATACTCGATGTACTTCCTGAATGAACTGAGATGGATTTTGGAAATGATGTGCTGCAATACGACATACTACTGTATCAAATGACGCATTAGAGAATGGTAAATTCTCAGCATTTCCAGCTACAAATGAAACGTTATCATGTCCATTAGAATGAATAAATTCTTTTGCTTTTTCCAACATTTGTTCCGTTAAATCAAGAGCAACTACACTTTTGAATAATGGTGCTAATGTATTCGCTACATGTCCACCTCCTGTAGCAATATCAAGAAGACGAGCATTTTTATGATCTTGAACTTGCTGCATTAAGTATTGCAAATCTGACCCTTTTGCATGAATTTGACTTTTGACATACTTTTCAGCGTTACTACCAAATTGAGTCTTTATAAGTTCTTCATTATTCATTCTGGATCAACTTCTTTCAACATATATTTACATATTCTTTTTCAGCAAGAATATATAAATGTCCTCTTTTCATCGTAGTATAGAAGTTTATTTGTACCTTCTCTTTTTAACTTCGCCAAAATCCCCTCTATATTTTTATCACGCCAAGCATACACTCTTTACGCAACGAAACACCGTTTGAATAATAAAAAAATCCTGAGAAATAACGATTCTCAGAATTTTCACTTTAAAAATATTCTTAATTCAAATCTGTAAGCAGTTCGTTTTCCCATGCAATTGTATTCACGTATGAGTCCTTACTTCTAAACATTCTAAGCGTATAATTAAGATTGTACTTGTCCTGATTTATAAATTCTGTGTCCAATTTATTAAAATGACTACCGATATGAAAAGCAAGAAAATACTCGTTCCAATCCGAATAGGAGTTTTGGGCAAGTTTTGCTGCTTGCACCATGTAATGATTCGCTTCCTTTTTGGATAAATAACCTAATCTCCTACCAATCCGGCTCAAACAAATACACCATGCATAATCAAATGCAGCAATCCCCGAATCCGGTAACATATGTAACCCATGATTAGCGACATAAAGTTTTTCATAGTCGGGTTGATCTTTAGGTAACTGTTTCCTCCTCGCTTCTGAAAGAGGGCTTAATTGATTGCGCATAGAATTAAATTCGTAACGCGACCCCTCTTCTAAAAACCACTCAATTCTCTCTTTTAGCGCTGCTGGTTCTTGACAACCACATTTTCTCAGCGCTTTTTTTAAATGCTTTTTACCAAGTATACGGTCTCTTATGAAAGTAAATTCATATTCAGTATAATAATTCATAAGAAAATGAGTATCCAAACATACTGTGGACAAGCAGCGAAAATATTGGTCAATCTGCTTTCTTTTCCCTAGAACTAGCACCCTGTCTCCTCCTTATGCTTTAATTTTCAGTCTGCAAAATTTCCGTAATTCCCAAATAATTGGAAGGAGAAAGAAATATTGAAGCGGCAACCGGGTTACCATTGTAATAATGAATAATACAACATAAATCCAAGTACGTCTTAAAAACATGAAAGTATAATACAAAATATAACTCATTATATGTTTCTTTGTTAACTTCTGCTTCTCTTCTTTTCTTCCATTTCTAACAAATAATTCATTGATATATGAAGCAAATTCCACGCGGTTCAAATCGATTTCTCGCGCCTCTTTCGCCTTATCTTCGGCTTTTTCTAACTCCCCTATCTTAGCTAAACATTTCGTCATCATCAACATAGCATCCATATGCTCCGGTTGAATCGAAAGCAGATGTTCACAATCCTTAATGGCAGTGTCAAATTGGCTACGGTTATAATTTATACGAGCGCGATACAATAAAGCATCTGGATCATCCGCATCAATTAACAATACGTCGCTAAATGATTGCAGTGCACGTTCCTGATTTTCTGTACGTAAATAATAAATACCTTGCATACGTAACAACTCTGGATCCTTTTGATACATTGAATATGCACGAGTTAACACTTCATCTACGGCTTTTAGTTCGTTCGCTATAAGTTGCCTTTGTACTTCTTCTCGTAAATAAAAATACGTTTCGAAATCGAAATGATTGTCCTTCTCGAAAACGTCATAACGCATCCCCTTTAATCCGCTAATTCTCTCTAATAAAAACTGCACATTTTCTTCACCATATTCACTTTCCAAATCCTCTTTTTGCTCACTAAAACGGAAAACATTGTCGAGCAACACCCAAATTGAATGTGGAAAATAATAATGATATAAGAGGAACTCTATTAATTGATCTTGAAGTGCTGCTGCGTATTGAACATCCCATATCACATCAGAACGCAATAATTCTTCCCAGTTTTCCGATTCCATTCGTGCAAAGAAATCATCATAAAGTGCCTCAATCCTTTCCATAAATGAATAAACTGGGTGCTCTGCAATAACGGTAGTAGCGATTTCGGCGTTGCTGTCAATCCATGGAGAGATTATAGGCTCTCTATCATGCCCATCCATTTCTTCTAGTTGAACGAGCGGCTTGTCTTTCATTTGCTTCGCACTTTTAATCGCTTGATCGTATGCCTCTCTCAACCGTTGATACCCTTCTGGATCATCTTCTGGATGATGTATTTTTAAAAGTTTTGCATAAGCTTTTTTTATAGCTGAAATATCATCGGTCGATTCAATCTCTAACGTACTCCAAATACTCATTAACGATTGATCCACCTTTCTATACTCTCGATATGTTCTTTTAAAATACTAGCGGCTTCTTTAATCTTTTTATCATTTTGTGTCATAAGTACACTTTCAAATTGTTGTAGCAATATAGCAATTTTTTTCCGTTCATCACCAAGAAATTCTTCATAAAGTCGTTCACCTTTTGCTAGAAGCAATCGATTTTCTTCTCGATCTCGTGGATGAATTTTAATGTCTCTCAATTCTAAAAGTCTAGACTCAATTTCTTCATCTGTAAGATTTCCAGCATTTTGTTGAATAACGACTCTTTTCTTCTCTCCAGTTGTTGTACTTATTACTTCAACTTCAAGAATACCGTTAATATCGTATGTATATCGGACATCAATAGACTCTTTCCCTGCAGGAGCTGGGGGTACTTTAATTTTGAGTTCCCCAAGTTTTAAATTGTTTACTACCATACGGTTTTCTCCCTGATACACATCTACAAGTATATATTGTTGCTTATCCATAATAGTATAAAGTCTTTCCACTCTACTTACAGGAATCGGTGTATTCCGCTCAATTATTGGGAGGAAATACCCAGACTCTTTCTTTCCATCACCTAATTCTTGAACAACACTTGTTCCTAAGGAATATGGACAAACATCGGTTAAGATAACTTCTTCTAACGCCTTATTTCGTTCTTTTAGAGCAACTTGAATTGCAGCACCTAAGGCAACCGTTTCATCGGGATTTATATTCGCATACGGCATACGTCCAAACATTTTAGAAATAACAGATTTGATAAGCGGCATTCTCGTCGCCCCACCAATTAAAATAACAGCATCTAAATCCTTCGGGTCCAGTGAGGCATCACGCAGTGCACGTTCTATAGGATAACGAAGTCGTAAAAGAAGTGGTGTTACGATTTTTTCAAATTCGCCTCTGTTAATACGAGTTTCGTATGTCTTATTATTTATCATAACCTTCATATTCGCAGCATGTTCATCACATAAAGTAAGCTTACAACGTTCTGCCTGTGTATAAATTAATGATAACGTTTTCGAATCAAGAGAATCGGAATCAAGTTGATGTGACTCAAGAAAAAAATTCATTAAACTTCTTGTGAAATCTTCGCCTCCAAGATAATTATCACCAGCGATTGATTTCACATCCATTATTCCTTCAAACAATTCCAAAATGGAGACATCGAAAGTACCCCCACCCAAATCAAATACAAGAAATTTTGTTTCTGACTCTTCTTGATATAATCCATATGCAATTGCAGCTGCTGTTGGTTCACTAATGAGGCGCTCAACCTTTAATCCAGCAATTTCTGCAGCTCGCTTTGTAGCTTTACGCTGTGCATCATTAAAATATGCAGGTACACTAATCACAGCACCCGTAACAACTTCATTTAAATAATCCTCTGCATCTTGTTTCAAGGATTTAATAACAAAAGATGAGAGTTCTTCAGAAGAAAAAGTATAAGTACCTAGTTCATATTTTTTCTCTGTTCCTATGAAACGTTTAAAAGTTGATGCTGTCAGTTGTGGATGAGTAATTAATCGTTCTTTTGCAATACGCCCTACTAAAATTTCACCACTCTCATCAACACTGACTACCGATGGTGTAAGAAATTCGCCAAGAACATTCGGAATAAGGGTCGCACCATCCTCCGACCAAGAGGCTACTAAACTATTCGTTGTTCCTAAATCAATTCCAATTGTTGCCATACTAATCCCCTCTCTTTTTTAACTATATTTTACTATATCATTAGAATTAGGAAAAGTATGTAAAAACAAGGAATTCCAAAGGGATAAAACATTATATTAGTTTAGTTAAACACAATCTTGTTACGTGTAACTACTCCTCCATATACGAATGTTGAACGCATATTCGTGTTATCGAAAGTCAGCCTAATAAACTACAGTTTCGTCTTTCTAAACGTAAAGAACCAAGTAAGTCCTCTCTATTCAATGAACTAAACACTCTACTTCCTTCCGATCTTCATGTTTTATATATTTATATACATTTAAACCATATGCTTGTACGACGAAGGAAAGTGACAATACAAATAGTTCTTTTAACACATCCTCTTCGTACTCATCGACCCAATCCTTTGTTTCTGCGCAAAAATTAAAAATCAATGTATAGAAACTTCCGCATTCAATTTCTGTTTTGCCTACACCTATTTCTCTTAATAGCTCTTTACATAATAACGAATGTCTATCAATAAAACGCGGAGAGTAATAAGCATAAATCATTTCACGGCACTTCTCCCTAATTATTTCCTCAAATTTAATATAGTATATTTTACTTTCAAAATTGAGCGCTCCTCTTGTTTTCCCACTATACTCCCGTAAAAAATCTTCAATTGTATCATATGTATAGCTTTCGTGCGTTTGATTCATATGTACTAGAATACCACTAGAGTTCACCATATATTTTGGGACTGATATGTAATAATATGCAATCCAAAAACAAAGCTTTGCTATTATCTCCTCTTTCTGCTCCTGCAAAAACTCGTCGAACAATTTTTTAAAAAATTGTTGAATCATGAGTATCCCTCCCTCATACATTTTAAATTTATTCCAATGTATTTTCTAATATGTAAATTTGATTTTTTAGCTTTATAAATTCAATTTTTCATCCCAAACAAAAAGATTGAATTTCCGTTATCAAACACGTAATATAGACTCTGATTCAAAAAAGAACGATTGAAATATATGAATAAAAGGAGGGTTTATATACAATTTTTCCTATTTTATAAGACTGAGAGGTTTTGTTATGTGGCGTAATAAAAACGTCTGGATTGTTCTAAGCGGTGAGTTTGTTGCAGGACTCGGTTTATGGCTCGGTATTCTTGGTAATCTAGAGTTCATGCAAAAACATATACCATCCGATTTTATGAAATCAATGATTATGTTTATTGGACTATTAGCAGGTGTTCTTGTTGGACCAATGGCTGGCCGAATGATTGATCAATATGAAAAGAAAAAAATCCTTCTATATGCAGGGTTTGGTCGCGTTATAAGCGTTGTTTTTATGTTTTTTGCTATTCAATATGAAAGTATTGCTTTTATGATTGCCTTTATGATTGCCATTCAAATTTCAGCTGCGTTTTATTTTCCTGCATTACAATCAGTTATTCCACTTATCGTTCGTGAACATGAGCTATTACAGATGAATGGTGTTCATATGAATATCGGGACAATTGCTCGTATCGTTGGTACATCCTTAGGTGGCGTTTTGCTTGTTATGATGAGTTTGCAATATATATACGCTTTTTCAATGATTGCATATGCACTATTATTTTTATCAACATTTCTATTACAATTTGAAGATCAAAAAAACAATACTCCAAATAAAAAAACAGAAAAAGACAACAGTTTTATGGAAGTATTCCGTATTTTAAAAGGAATTCCAATCGCATTTTGTGCACTTATTTTAAGCGTCATTCCCCTTTTATTCATTGGCGGTTTTAACTTGATGGTAATTAATATTAGTGAGATGCAACATGATACAACAATAAAAGGATTTATTTATACGATTGAAGGGATCGCATTTATGTTAGGAGCCTTCGTTATTAAACGTCTGTCCGAGTATTTCCCACCAGAAAAATTGCTATACTTCTTTGCGTTCTGTACTGCTTTTGCACATCTTTCACTGTTCTTTAGTGATGTAAATTGGATGGCACTTGTATCATTCGGGCTATTCGGATTTAGTGTCGGTTGCTTCTTTCCTATCATGTCGACAGTTTTTCAAACGAAAGTTGAAAAAAGCTATCACGGACGTCTTTTCTCATTCCGTAATATGTTTGAAAGGGTCATGTTCCAAATTGTCTTACTTGGAACGGGATTTTTCTTAGATACAATTGGATTGCAGTATATGGTGCTTATTTTCGGTGTCATTTCATTATTCATTATCCTTATGTCGTTATCAAAACAAAAGCAAACAACTAAAAATACTTCCAAAGTATCAAACATGTAAAATCCATCTCAACATTGAGATGGATTTTTTCTTATTGTAAGAGTTGTCCAAAGTCTCCGGTTGTTATACTCCCACTATTTGCTTCATCTGTATCGATATGCATATCTAATGCGTAAGTATCTTTTACACGAATTAGTACTTGATTAAAAACCAATCCTCTGTTTCCTTCTACTTTAACACTTACATATTGTCCATCTTTCACTTGAAAGGTATCAGCATCTTGAGGTGTCATATGTATATGACGCTCAGCGATGATTACGCCTTTTTCAATTTCTAAAGAGCCCTTTGGACCAATAAGAGTAATTCCTGGCGTTCCATCAATATTACCTGACGCTCGAATCGGAGCATCTACTCCTAACTTACGTGCATCTGTTTTTGAAATTTCAACCTGTGTAAACTTTCGGATAGGACCAAGAATACGGACTTTTGAGATTTCTGCCTTTTCAGTCTTAATCGTTACTGTTTCTTTTGCTGCAAATTCTCCTGGTTGTGAGAGTTCTTTTGCAACCACTAGCTCATATCCTTCCCCAAAAAGTTTTTCTAAATCTTCGTTTGTCAGATGGATATGCCGATTTGATACGCCGATTGGAATTTGTTTCACCTGAAACACCTCTTCATTATATAGTAGCATTCATACTCTTTAGTCTTTCCTTCTTTTTCTTTTTACACAACTACATTTTGAATTCTGGCTCAAAAGTGTTAAAATATAATTATGTGTTTTCAGAATAATAAAAGAATATAAAAAGTAGATCATTGAAAACACAGTTTTTTAGGAGGGGTTTTGATGACTTATACGTTAGCAACTAGAATGAAAGCATTCCAATCTTCTATATTTAGTGAACTAGCAGCTTATAAAAAAGAAAAAATTGCAGCAGGTCACAAAATGATTGATTTAAGTATCGGCAATCCAGATATGCCTCCTGCTGATATTGTAAGAGAAGCTATGGTACATACAGCAAGTGGAAAAGAAAATTACGGTTATACTTTATCAGGTATTCAAGAATTTCACGAATCAGTAACTGAATATTACGATAACAATCACCATGTTAAATTAGATCCAAACAATGAAGTTTTATTATTGATGGGTTCCCAAGATGGGCTCGTTCACTTGCCGATGGTTTTTGCAAATCCAGGTGATCTTATTTTAGTACCTGATCCTGGATATACAGCATATGAAACAGGTATTCAAATGGCAGGTGCAAAACCTTACTTCATGCCTTTAAAAAAAGAAAATGACTTTTTACCTAATTTACAAGACATTCCTGAGGAAATTGCTAAAAAAGCAAAAATGATGATATTGAACTTCCCTGGAAATCCAGTTCCAGCAATGGCACATGAAGATTTCTTCAAAGAAGTTATTACCTTCGCGAAACAACACAAAATTATTGTGGTACATGATTTTGCCTATGCAGAATTTTATTACGATGGAAAGAAACCAATCAGTTTCTTATCTGTTCCTGGTGCCAAAGAAGTTGGTGTTGAAATTAATTCCTTATCCAAAAGCTATAGCTTAGCTGGTAGTCGCATTGGTTATATGATTGGAAATAAAGAAATTGTAGGTGCACTAACACAATTTAAATCAAATACAGACTACGGTGTGTTCTTGCCAATTCAAAAGGCAGCATCAGTTGCCTTACGTCACGGTGCCGACTTCTGCGCCAAAAATCGTATCATCTATCAAGAACGCAGAGATACTTTAGTCGATGGTTTTGCTTCTTTCGGATGGCATGTTGATAAACCTATTGGTAGTATGTTCGTATGGGCGGAAATACCAATAGGCTGGACTTCATTAGAATTTGCTTATGCATTGATGGATCGTGCGCATGTTGTTGTAACTCCTGGTCATGCTTTCGGACCACATGGTGAAGGTTTTGTGCGTATCGCACTTGTCCAAGATAAAGAAGTGTTACAACAAGTTGTTGAAAATATAAAAAAGAGTGGTATTTTTTCTCTTGAAAAAGCAGATGTATTAGTCAAAAATTAATTACAAATCCCCTGCTTGCTTTTAGCAGGGGTTATTATTTTCCCATTTAAAGATTAAAGATCGGAGACCTTTATGAATATCAAGAATATTAACGATATACTTCCTCATCGCTACCCATTTTTAATGATTGATAGAATCACAGACATTGAAGATGGAAGATCCGTTAAAGGATATAAGTTCATAACAAATAATGAATGGTTTATAACGGAGTCGCAAAATAACATGCCTCACTTGCTAATTGTAGAAGCACTTGCACAGCTTGGTGCGTTCGTAGGAACAAACAATTCTACTGGATTAGGATTTCTCTCTTCATTAGACGGTGTAACATTTAATGGAACCGCTACACCTGGTGACAAACTAGATTTGCAATATGAAGTTCTGCGAAACAAACGAGGATTTATTCTTGGAAAAGGAATTGCTTCTGTAAACGGTAAACCAATTGTTACAGTTGAAAAATTATTAGTTTACATTTCTTCATAAAGAGTCAATGATAGATGTTCATTATTATTACACAATGATAAGGGGTGCAAAAATGAAGAGCGCCGTCGGTATTGATGCTGGAGGAACACTAACAAAAATCGCTTATTTTGATGATGACAATGAATTGCATTTCGAAAAATTTTACTCACATGAGCAAAACAAAATTAAAGATTGGTTCAATAAAAATAAATATATAAATAGATTGTCTCTGACTGGTGGTAAAGCTGAACAGTTACAAACAACATTTCCAGAAAAATACAATATAGAGTATGTTGCAGAATTCGATGCCACACTTGCTGGTGTTCATTATCTCATTGACCAAGAAAAGCATTCCATAAACAACTTTATTTTAACGAATATCGGCACCGGTACGTCCATTCATTATGTCCATAACAACAAGTATATTCGCACTGGTGGAACAGGGATTGGCGGAGGAACTATCATGGGGCTATCAAAATTATTAACAGATATAGATTGTTTTGAAGAAGTCATTCAACATACAAAACTAGGATCTAGGCGGAATCTCGATATTACAGTTGGAGATATTTATAACGGCATTCTTTCCCCTATTGATAGTAATTTAACAGCCAGCAATTTTGGAAAAGCTGTTAGCAGTGAAGTGGATTATAACAAATCTGATTTACTTGCAACCCTTCAAGGTCTTGTCGGTGAAGTAGTTACTGCATTAAGCCTTCAATTTGCAGAAGCGAATGATGTAGCTCATATCATTTATATTGGATCTACCCTTTCAAACAATAAAAAACTACAAGAGATTATAGGTGATTATACCGTGTATCAAAATAAAAAACCTATCTTCTTGCAAGATCACGGTTTTTGCGGGGCTATTGGGGCCTTATTGCGTACAACAAAATAAATTTATTATTAACTTAGGAAGAGCTAGAGATCGACTTCACGGCTTAATTTAGCCTTTAATGTAACTTACATAATAAAAAGGGCCCCTGAATAAATATCATGTCATCCATTAATATTGTGGATGACATGATATTTCCCATATAATTGAAATACATTATGTAAAGGAGTGAAATTATGGATACTTCTGCGTTTTACTCTATTGTGATCATAGTTGCTGCGTTGGTCTTATGGCGTAGAACTAGAGCAATGTATCGTCCTATTAAAGGAAACGGGATCCGCATTCTCTTACCCATACTATTTTTGTTATTACCCTGCATTCCCATCATCTTAAATCCAAAAGCACATGCCTCAGGTTGGGAATTGATTTGTGCAGTTATCTTTGGGTTCCTTTTGTCAATTCCACTTATTTGGACCACTAACTATGAAATTCGATCCGATCAGCATATTTATGCTGTAAGAAACAAGAGCTTTATTATTACCTTTCTCATCGTACTTATTATCCGGTTTTTACTTCGTGATTATTTAAAATGGCTAGATCCAGAAACAAAAGCATCACTATTTATGACTGTAGCACTGGGATATATCTTACCTTGGAGAATTATCTCTTTCATCAAATTTCGTCAATTATACAAAAGTCGAATCCAAACGAACGACAATATTGACTTACGGTAACACTGAATACGTGCCCCTTCAGTACTTCTGAAAGGGCTTTTAAAGTTTTTTAAACCTAATTGGACTTACCATTAAGAGAGCGAGGATTAAAGTAATCCATGCATTGCTATATAAAAACAACCCCATTCCAGCTAATGGCAATCCAGCGGCTGGGATAGGTAATCCCTTAAAATATCCAATGGTTGGTTTAACGCTAAATTTAGCTAATCTTAAGGCACCCATCGTTGGAAAAAGGATAAATGCCAAAGAAGTTAAAATAGATGGTGCTGCTATCGAATGAAATAGAAGTGCAGGAGCAACTCCGAAACTAACAATGTCAGCTAAGGAATCCAATTCTACGCCGAATTCACTGTTCACTTTCAATTTTCTTGCAATCCTTCCATCAAGAAGGTCTAAAACAGCAGAAAAGAAAATAAAAATAGAGGCTGCTTCCAAAAGGCCACTCATATTCAAGGTAATTGAAAAAACACCACACAATAAATTTCCGATCGTAAATAAATTGGGTATAGCTTTTACTATGTGATTGAACAAGGTTGTCCCCCCTAAATTGATCAAACTTCCCATATATGTAGCATTTTCTATATATTCTTCTGTTATTCTTTAAAATAGATGACTACTGTACGCTAAGTAAATTTCGACAAGAGAAAAGTATCTAAGAAGGTTACAAACTTGAGGTTTATAAATTAAATACTGCATAATAAGCAGTATTTCTAAAGTGCGCTTAATCCCGACAACAGAGAGAATAAAATGATTTTCGTTTGTAGGTGAGATTAGCGTAACTGCTTCGCATGCCAATTTCACTCATACATCTTCTTCGTTAATAAAAGGATTTGAATGAGATTCTTGTAATGGTTCTTCTTGTGTGAGAACGTTTTGTTTAATGTGGATATTTTCATAAATACCCCGATATAAAAGCCTTTATTTTCGTAATATTATATACTATCTAAAGTAAAACGAGTGTTGTAGTAAAACTATTTTTGATGTGATAGTACATAAGGTCATATAGAGTTCTTCTAAATTGAACTACCCCCACCTACCGTTACGCGCTTGAGGTAGAGGTCTTCTCGCTAAATATGACAAAAAGTACACCACTCCCTAATAAGTGATGTACTAACAATTATATAATGTTACAGAGTAGCCTGTTTTCTATTGAACCTTTTCATTTTCTAACATATACGTATCTGTGGATACCGACTGCAAGAACGCATTCATTTCCCCTACAGAATAAATATATAACTCATGCATTGCACGTGTACAAGCAGTATAAAATAATTTCCGTTCACTTTCTCGGCTATATTTTTTCTTTGATGCATCATAGATGATAACCGCATCAAACTCTACCCCTTTCGATAAATACGATGGGATAATCAAAATACCTGTATCAAACGAACTCGTTTCTTTCTTAATGAGACGAACTTGTAATGATGTTTGAAGTGCAAGATAAGCTTCTTTACTTTCCTCAGCTGTTTTACAAATAACCGCAATTGTCTTATGACCTCTTTGCTTCAACTGCTCGATTTGATCCACAATCTTTTTATGATGCGCTTTTCCTTCTTTCACTTCCGTTATACTTGGTTGTTTACCGTCACGCTGAAACGGTTCAATTTCATGCCCATCTGTAATTAACTGCCTTGTAAATTCAATGATTTGTTTTGTAGAGCGATAACTACGCGTAAGTACGATTCTTTCACTCAGCTCTTCTCCATACAACGTACTTAACTGTGAAAATTCATTCTCTGATGCATGTTCATAAATGGTCTGATTAAAATCACCTAGTATTGTCATTTTTGTATGAGGGAATATTCGTTTTAAGAATGCATATTGAAATGCAGAATAATCCTGCGCTTCATCAATAAATATGTGCTGCACAGATGTATTTCTTTGCAACTCTTCCAGTTGATCTTTTAAATATAAATAAGGTGTTGCATCTTCATATGACATATAAAAATCTTGTATTTTTTCTATTGTTTCTTTACATATTTCATTCCATCTTTGCGGTAATTTACTTTCCTCTACAAGTTGCTTAGCAAACTGCGGATCTTTAAATATTTGTATATAAATTGCTGATGTATGAATAAATTGTAATTTTTTCACACGTCTTCGGAGTGGTTTAAAATGTTCTTTCACAACGATAGCCGCCAACATATTTTGTTCTCGTTCAAATTCATCAAACGCATCCTGGGAATATTCTTGCCTTTGCTGTAATTTCTGATGAACTTTTGCATATGTTTCCTTATCTAATAACTGTACTTCTTCTTCCACCCAAAGTTTTTTTCTCTCTATTTTTTCTTGTTCTTTCAGCTCTTTTAGTAGCCATTCAGAAATTAATTTTATTCGATTTGGAATCCGTATTGAAGAATCAAATTCATAAAACCGTTCTTTTATTTGTTCTTTGGAGATTAATACTTCTCCTCTAAATTTAATATCTTTAAATAACATACCTTCTCGTTTTAAGTAAGATATATACCGATCTACTACTTCAATAAAATCAGAACTTGCTTTATATCTAATTCCTTCTAATCGTGTTTCATAACTCTTTTCTTCCATTCTTGTCAGTACATATTCCATTTGTGTAAATGGATCTTCCAATTCAAACTTCTTATCAACATGACGCTCTAAGTATTCTTGGAATGTCGTTTGTTTCATATTGTCCTCACCAAGTTCCGGTAGCACTGTGGAAACATAACTATTAAACATCGAGTTGGGAGAAAAAAGAACGATTTGATCAGCGTGTAGAGAATCCCGATATCGATATAATAAATACGCGACACGCTGAAGTGCTGCCGATGTTTTACCGCTTCCTGCAGCTCCTTGCACAACAAGCAAACGACTTTTTTCATTCCGGATAATTTGGTTTTGTTCCTTTTGAATTGTTGAAACAATGCTTTTCATTTGTGTATTAGCGTTATTCCCTAATACTTCTTGCAGTAATTTATCACCAATCGTAACACCTGTATCAAACATACTTACAATTTGGCCATTCCGAATAACATATTGTCTTTTTAATGTCATTTCACCCGAAATCGTATCATTAGGTGCTTCGTATTTTGCTCTTCCTACAGAATAGTCATAATACAAACTTGATATAGGAGCTCGCCAATCATATACAAGAAATTGTTCTGTATTTTCATCGTAGAATGAGTGAACACCAAGATAAATAGCATCTTCACTTTTTTCACCGTCTTCTAAGAAATCTATCCTTCCAAAGTATGGGGACTGTTGTAATCTTTGTAGTCCTTTTAGTTTTTGATAAGCATGGCGATGACTTTGCTCTCGTTCGGATAATAACTCTGCTTGTTGTTTAATACTCGCTGCCGTTTCAATAGCCTCTTCTGTATTATCAACATTCACTGTTACATCGTCCCAAAAATGTTTTCGAATCTGGACAACATCTTTCATTGCTGCACTCGTATATCGCTCTAATGTATCAATATGATTTTTTATCTTTCCAACTACTTCTTTCAGACGATGTTGTTCCTGTTTCCATTCTTGATTTGTTTTTTCCATATCGCCACTCCTTATCAACTAATCGTTCTGATGCTCATTGTTTAATGCTATAACAAATTCAATAAAAAGTTTGACAAACAAGTAATCGATTTGTTATAATTAAATTGGATAATTATTGAGTTTTATATAAAAATAAACAATGAGCGTTTTTCCATTTTAACACATATATATGAAAAATCAATAAAAAGGAGATACAAATTTGTATCTCCTTTTTATTTTGGAAGTTCCACTTCAAATTCTATTATTGATTCTCCATCTTCCCCAATACGTTCAACACTTACTTTTTCAATTACACATTTTAAGTTGATACTTAAATCCGGTAGCTCCTCTGCTATTTCTTTTGCTATTTTTTCATTTTCTTTTCTCCCGACCGTCACATGCGGTATATAAGAAATATCGCTTCGGAAAAATGCCGCTAAAGGCCCTTTATATAACTTTTCATGTAATGTACTTACTTTTTCACTTCCCTTTTCAGTAAGTAAAAACAAGTACTCTCCTTCATTACTAATTCGATCTGTAAACTCGATTGCTATCGAATCAACCCCTTCTAGACTTTCAATAATGTGCTTTTTAAGTTCATCGTTAGTAACCATGCTTTCAAAAGGGAATACAAGTGTAATATGAGGATTAATCAGTCCGAATAAAGGATCATGTTTTTTTCTAACCACTTCAATTTCATCTATTTGCGCCTCATTTAGAAAAAGTAAAATAGTACGCATTTTCTATTCCTCCTTCAACAAAACCAAAAACAGCAATTTTATGAAACTGCACGAAATACTTTTCTAAACTTTATATAACAAGCAATTCTCCAAGGGATGATATAAGAAGCAGCAACAACATAAAACAATAAGCCTATTGTTCGCTGATCCAAATCGATTATATATTTCCTAGAAACATACCTTAAAACTACAATCCCTATAAAAGTAATGAGAAATGCTACACTTTTTTTCGTATATATATTCCCATCTTCTCTTCTCTCATAGTTTGTAAGTATAATAAGCGGAAGCGCAAAAAGAATCCCAAATAATATCGCAAAACTAATGTATAATACAGCTGGATGAATAGGACCAAAAAACATTAAAATTCCTGGTGATAAAAAAAGTAGTGGTAATAAAATTCGCTTTCCATTTCCCTTTATCGGTTTATGCATTGATCGATAACGTCTCCTTAAAATTAACATTGCAATACATAAAAATGAGGTTAATAGTGAAGAAGTATCCTCCATACATTGTCCCTTCTCTCCTAAAATATTTATCTAACAATCATTTATATCATTTGCTCAAAGGAAACTTTACGAATAAGTATACTACTAACTATGATATAGACTACAGTTAATCCCATTGAAATCATAATAAAATATGGTACGTCTATTAAGGTTTCACTATTTATAAACATGAAACTTCTTATCCCTACTTCTCCATAGAGCACACTCGTTACCCCTAAGAAAATCGTCCCCCCTACAGCAAGACCAATCCACTGAAATCGTTGTTTAAAAATAACTACTACTTGAAAAAAACTCGCTATTGTAACGTAGAATAAAAACTGTGCAAAAAATCCCCCTAGTGAATGCCCCCCTATACGAGCGCTTTCTGAACTATATACTATATTCTGTAAAAAAATCAATTGAAGAGATGAAAATACTGCGGCTTGTAATGTTATATAACAAACTGCCCCAACAAAAAATTGTAGTCTTGTTACCCCAAACGAAACAACTAAACGAAATACTTCATCCTGTATAATAAAAGTGCTTACTACTATAAAAAATGTAATTGCAATCGAAGGATTATTTAAAATATCCTGTAAAAATCCTACTTTTATTCCGTTTAAATCCGCTGCACTCGTTGTTCCTTTTATAAGTAACGCCACAATCCAAAATATAAGAATCGCTTTGTAATGAAATTTCATATGTAACTTCAATTGTTTCATTAGCATCATCATTTCACCTCATCATCTGTTATATAAATAAATAGTTTTTGTAGTGTTACGCTATCAATTTCTAATCCTTCTTTTTCAATAAATTGATAATCTTTAGTAGAAAACCCCTCCCATATAACAGCAATCTCCTTATTTCCATATACCTCTCGATGTACAACGTTTTTATTTATTAGAAATTCATCCACTTTATCTTTTCGGCCTGATATGCAATAGGCTTCCTGTAATAAATCTTCAACGGCTGATTGAACAACTACTTCTCCTCCTTTCAAAATCAGCACATCTTCCACAATATGCGCTACTTCTTCTACTAAGTGCGTTGATAAAATAATTGTTCGAGGGTGATTACCATAGTCTTCTAACAACATATTGTAAAATAATTCTCGGTGCGCCGCATCTAAACCGGTAGTCGGCTCATCAAAAATTGTAATAGGTGCCCTACTTACTAATCCCTTAATAATTCCAACAACATTCTGCATACCATGCGATAATTTATGATATTTTTCTTGTACATTAAGCCCAAATTTCCTCGTAAGTTCTTCAGCATAGGCTTGGTCCCAATTTTTATAAAACATGTTACATAGATTAAAAATCTCTTTCACCTTATAGTTTAAATAAACTTCTTCTTTCACTTTTACAAAACAAATATTTTGCAGCGCTTTCCTATTTTCAAAAACATTTTCATCAAATACGGATACACTTCCACTACTTGAAACGATCTGTCCAGAAAGAAGATGTAATAATGTCGTTTTCCCCGCCCCATTTCTACCGAGCAAACCGTATATTTTATGTTTTTCCATCGAAATCGTTACTGCATTTACAGCCGCTTTTCCCCTATATTTTTTCGATAAGTCTTTTGTTTCGAATGCAATCATGGTCATTCCCCCTCCTTCGTAATTTTTCGAATCATATTCATTAATTCTTCTTTTGAAATTTCAAGAACTTTTGCTTCTTCCCACACTTTAGGTAAAAATTCAGTCATAAAAGCATTTTGCCGTTTTTTTAATACAACTTCTTTTGCTCCCTTTGTAACAAACATTCCAATCCCTCTTTTTTTATATAAGATCCCTTCATCCACTAGTAAATTTACCCCTTTCGCTGCTGTAGCTGGATTGATTTGTAACATCTTAGCAAATTGATTTGTCGATGGGACTTGTTCTTCTTCAAGCAATATCCCCTTTAAAATATCAGCCTCAATTGTTTCCGCAATTTGTATGTATATTAACTTGTTCTGCTCAAGTGTTGGTTTCACGTTTTCACCACCTTAGGTTCATATGTTCATTACTTATGTAATTAACCATATCACAGGAATATAGATTCATTCAATATTTTCCCATAATTTATTTCAAAAAAAGAAGTATCACACCTTACAGGATGATACTTCTCTAAAAACTATTTATAAAACGGTTGTATTTTCTATACATACTTTCAAGTTCTTTTCATTTAAACCATTTTGACAGAAATTCAGCTTCATTCCCTTTAATAATTTTGTACGATCTACCACTTGTCCTAAATGATAACCTGTATGTTCCACTAAATGAAACAGATCATGCATGTCTATCCTACTCATTTCCTTACAAGCTTTAACATAACTTTTTTCCCATTCATCAAATGTCCTCTGTACAGTTTCACATAACATTTCTGGACTCAATTGCACAATCGGAAAGTATTCTTCAATCCCATTTTCAAAATGTATATTTGGATTCGAATAACGGCTACTATTCCTTTTTATATGCTCACAAATATGTAATACGATGCCACCAATTGAATTCGCTGAATCCTCTTGCTTCCATAATTCTTCTGCATGTAAGTGCCCAATTGTTTGAATTAGTTTAGATAAATAATGGTCGTACATTCGATGATAGGCAATCTTATAAAACAGCTCCATCTTTCTCTCCCTCCTGTCTCTTGATGAAAAAGATATGATCCTCTAAAATTGACTGATTTATCTCATCTCTAAATCCTATCATGAATCATACAATTCCTTTCAAAAATATACGCACTTTAATCAAAATTAAAAATTTTCATTTTTTATGTTTACAATTATCCATTAATTGTATATACTTACTAACGTAAGAAAAAAATTCTAAAAGGAGGTCGAATGAAATGATGAAATTAAAATTACATGTTGCACCTGTTTTACAATTAAATATTAGTTCGACCACCCTAATGGAGAATTGAAAATCGTTCGATATTTTCTTTAATTAACACATTCGCCACAGGAGGTCGTATGCTTACCTGTGGCTTTTTCATGCCCTGCCACAGGAGAACCGTATCCTTCTGTGGCTTTTTTGTGCGATCTTTTAAATCTCTGACACCATTTCTTTAAGAAAGGAGCAAATATTCAATGACTTTTCACGTACTGTTTTTCAGTATTACAATTCAACGAAAGCAATTATCTGAAGTCGAAATTGTGCATGATCAACACATTCAAAAAGCTATGAGTGATATAAAGGAGCGTCAAAGTCCTTACAGTAGTCACCTGTAATTCCTTTACGAAAGGAGGAATTCGTTAATGACTTTTCACATTTTCTTTTTTACGATTACTCTTCAAAAAAAATCTTTATCTGAAACTGATATTTTACGTAAACAACAATTAAAAGAGATTATGGAAGAAGTAAAAGATCGCAAGAGTTCTTATTATAATCAAATGTATTAAAAAATAATTTTCAAAAGGAGCAATCATCTTATGAAATTTCGTGTATTCTTTTTAACCATTACCATTCATAAAAATCAATTTTCTGAAACTGAGATTTCACATGAACAGCAGATTCAAAAAATGATAAACGAAACAAAAGAACGTCAAGTTTCTTATTACAATCATATGTACTAAAAACTCATATAAATAGGAGGATTTACCTGATGAAATTCCAAGTATTCTTTTTAACTATCACAATTCACAAAAACAAAGTTTCTGAGTTCGAAATGTTACACGAACAACAAATTCAACACGCTATGAATGAAGTGAAAGAGCGGCAACTTCCTTATTGCAGTCACCTATAATTCCTTTACGAAAGGAGGAATTCATTTATGAAATTTCATGTATTCTTTTTAACGATTACGATTCAAAAGAAGCGATTAACTGAAGCTGAAATTGTACAAAAAGAGCAATATAAAAAAGTTTCTGATGAAATTCGAGATCGTAGAAGCAAGTATTATACACATCTATAATGATGCAAATTTAAATATTATAAAAGGAGTGAATTAAGATGTTAATGGCGCGGTGTAAAAAAATGATTTGGATTATTGAGAGGGATTCCACATAGTTCGTTAACCTTTAAAAGGCCATATACTTCAAATAAGTATGCAAAAATCATACAATAAAAACGGCTAATTACATCTTAAAAACTAGGCGTTTTTATTATTATTTATATGTGTAAATTAACTTTAATCGTTATATATAACAAGGCAGCAATCCCCCTTCTTCAAATCTTTTTACATCACAATCAAAAAAAGATACATTGCTAAAAAGCAATGTATCTTTCTTGATTCTTATGAATTCTTTTTATTTCCGATTATTTCTTTTCATCTTAATCAATCTCACCAAGTTTGAAACAATCGTTTTCGTCACAGCGTAAACTGGTACTGCTAAAATCATTCCAATAATACCAGCGAAATTACCTACACCAAGGATTAACACAATGATTGTTAAAGGGTGTATATTTAATTTCGAACTCATAATACGCGGTGAAATAATATTACTTTCAAATTGCTGTACAATTGTTACGATACCAATTACCCAAACAGCTTGCATGGGCGATACAAATAATCCAACAATTACAGCTGGTGCCGCTCCAATAAATGGCCCTAAGTTCGGAATAATATTAGTAAATGCCGCTATAATCCCTAAAACGAAAGCATACGGCAAATCAATAATTATATATCCTACAAATGTAAATGCACCGACAAATAAACAAACGAGCGCTTGTCCCTGGATATAGGCAGACAACGTTTCGCCTGTTTCTTTTATAATATGAAGTCCTTCTTCACGATACGATTCTGGTAAAAAACCAACAGCTTTCCTTGGGAATGCATGACCATCTTTAAACATATAAAACAAAATAAACGGTACTGTAAAAATTACTAATGCAACGTTTGTAATAATACCAAACAAAGCCGTTGCACTCGACGTGATTGTATTTGGTATTTCTTTCAAATACTCCATTACATTTTTTTCAATCGTTTCAATTGATACATAATTTTGTGTAGCTAACCATTCAAATAGCCTATGATGAGATAATTCTTGTATGTATACTTTTCCCTCTTTGATATATGTTGGCATATTTTTCACTAAATCCATCAGCTGCTGTGAAATCGTCGGAACGACTACACCAATTGAGACTGCAGTTAGTGTAATGATAAAAACATATAACAACAATATCGCTAAATTTCTAGGAACCTTTTTCCCTTCTAAAAACACTAAAATGGGATTAAATATAAAGTATAAAAACAAAGCGATTAAAATTGGGAAAAATAAAGTTGAAATGAATATACCAATGGGTTGAAATAAAAATGATATTTTTGTGCAAATAAATATAATCCCTACAACCATTAGCACTTCCAATGTCCAAAAGTGCACTTTCGATTTCAAAAAAACAGCCTCCTTTAAATTAGCACTTCACTTTATTGTATCAAAACACTCATGAATTTTATACTCTATTTTCATCTTCAATGTTCCAAAATACTAATAAATACACTACAATAAGAATACATACAAATTTTCAGGGTAAAAGGTGATAAATATGACGCAATGTATCATTTGCAGAAAAGAAACGAAAGAACTTAGTGAACAACATGTTGTCCCAGAGATTTTATGTGGATATTATTTTACAAATTTAATTTGTGATACTTGTTATGAGCATCTCACAACAAACGTAGACCGACCATTAATCAGGCATAAACTAATCCAATACAAAATCGAACAAATGAAGCAACAAATTGATTCTCCTCTTTATACGAATGAATATGGTCAAGAATTAGCGGCAGCGGAAACGGAAGAAGTTGAAACGAACGGCGAAGTATATTATTCTAATGCGTTAATTATGAAACTATGTAAAAAACATGATATTTCACTACATAATGAAATTTGGAAAGAAGAACGTGTAACGAAAGTAGCAAGCTCCATTCAACGTGAATTACTTTTAGATAACCGTAAATATAAAATGAGTATCTTAAAAATGGCTTATATATTCGCAGTACATACAATTGACGGTTATTTTAATGATCCTGATGCGATTGATATTTCTACTATTATATCTAATGTTGACTTTATCGAATTAAAAGAACGAAGCATTGTTCGTGATTTAAGTAAAAGCTCATTGTGGAATACCCTCAATACGACTAGCGATAACCATTACTTTATTTTATTAAGTGATAAAGATGGTCTATTCTGCTTTATTCGCCTATTTGATATTTTCGATGTTGTTGTCCATCTTTCTCGAAAAAAATATCAACTTCCATCTCCAATTGTTGGAGTGAATGATGTAGAAAAGCAAGAATTCTATATTGAGAATTTAAAACAATACATGGATCAATTATTTAAACAAAAGAGTACACAAACGACTCGCATTTAATAATCTTTGGATAACAAAGTTATTTTTACAGATTGAATCATAGTTAAATAACAAGAATTCGCAACAAGAACATACGGTCTCCTTTCTTGTTGAAAAGACACTATGTTATAATGAGTATGAAAAGAACAATACAATCACATAAAACAATTATAAATTGTATATAAATAAAAAAGACTAGTGTGCGGCTACACACCAGTCCATGTAACTTAGCAGATTGGATTGTTCATTTATCCTATTTGTTTCTTACAAACGAGACAACCCACATTCTATTGGCGTAGGTGGGTTGTTATTTTTTGAGCTTATCGATTAAAACGACAACAAACGTTAACAGTGCAACGAGAAATAATCCGCCTTGCAACAATAACGAAATTTCACTCATTTATTATCACCTCCCTTCAAGCCTGGAGAAGTGATAATTGAACAACCAACCGTACCATAAGTTACCTCTTAATTTTATCATATTTTCTAATTTTTTACGATGAAAACCGGCAAGTCTCTCGCTTGCCGGTTTTACTGATTCCTATTCTTTTATTCCTCATCTTTCTCTAGTTTTTCAACAATTGCTTCATAAAATCTCCGATTATCATCCACATTCACATGTACACGATTCACCTTTTTCGTAAATCCATATAGTAACTGCGCTGTTAACGGCTCTTTTAATTTGATTTCAAAGGTAGCCGGTTCTTTTATAAATTCCATTACCGTTGCTTCGAATATTTCTTTTCCTTCTTCCTTAGTTAATACTTCACCTTTGTAAAAGGAAATTTCTTCTATTTGAAAAAATGGTACAACAATTTTCCTACCAAATCCAACTTGAATGATCATTTCTGTTTCTGTCATAATATATGGATTTTTACGGACTGCTTGTATCTCAGCTAAAAAATAAAGGATTCCATATATATTTAAAATGAGTAAAATCCAAGCTAACACTGGATTCCATTGATGAAGTAAATAATGAAACCCAATTGATTCAATTAATGTTGCGTGAATCAGCATAATATAAAATGGAATTGCTCCAGTCTTTTTATGATATGAAAAAACATGCTGACTTTCTGGCATCTTTGTACGCCAAGAAAATAAAGCATAGTAAAATAACTTACATTCTGTAACGATCACATTTACTACAGTATTTCTTGTGAATGTTTTATCTAATGCCTTATCAATTGCAAAAGAAAATGATGGATATTCATTCTTATATTGCTTATAACATCGTATAATCTTCGGTAATGCTCTAGCAGTCTTATATAGAATAAATAACTCTAAACCGATAAACACAATTTCTCCTGCAACTAAAATATAAGAAACAAATGAAAACGACTGTAAATAATCGCTTGGAATTATGAATCTTGCGGCAATATAGCCTGCTATTACAACTGGAAATATATAAGTTAACGAATAGCGTTTTCGTATGATAAAGAAATACGTAATAACTGGAATTACAATAAGAAAATCAAACAAGGACCCTAGCACCATTTCCTTCGGTACAGCGGGTACAATAGGAAGTGTATATGCTAGATAATTTGATATTACAATTAAAGCAATAAGACCAATCGAAACATTTCTTCTTTTATGTGAAATTGAATCACTCATGCACTCTCTCCTTTTTATTTAAAAATCTTATTAAGCTGGTCTTTATAGAACAAAATAGCTCTTTCATATTCGTTTACATCTTCTAGTTTCACAACAGTTTTAAGCAATAATTTCATTGCTTCTTCATATTCTTTAATATTATATTTTGCAATGGAAAGAACTACTTTCATGGTTTCATTGTCCGGAAACTTTTTGAGCCCAGCTTCTAATGTAACAATCGCTTTATCGTATTCACCGATGCATCGATATGTACTTCCGAGTCCAATATATGCCCTACATAATGCTTCTCCTTTAAGTCCATTTACAATTGCTTTTTCGTAAAATGGAACAGCTTCTGTTTTAAGTCCCATTACATCATGTATATAAGCGCATTCATAGAGAACTTCTGGATGCTGGGTAAGGTTAGTTAACCCAATGAGTATATCCCTTACTTGTACATATTTTTTCATTCCGAAATTGAATCGTTTGCTCCAATAAGTGTTTCACCTACATCACTCCTTATCTGCTCCAGAATACATGCTATACCATCCTCTTCATTGCTATCTGTTATGCAATATGCTAATTCTTTTAGCTCCAAAATTGCATTTTCCATCGCAATTGGATAACCACATTCTTTGAACAAGCCGATATCATTCCAATCATCACCAAATGCCATTACTTGTTCTGCACTTATCTCGTGCTTTTGGCACCAATTCAACACAGCATTTTCTTTCGAAACATTACGCCCCATTATTTGGACGAGCTGATTTTGATCTGTACAAATTACGTTTACTTTATGCCGAAATTGTTCTTCTAATTTTTCATAGTGAGAAAACGAGTGTAACAGTATTTTAGATACAGAACGTTGTTTCATTTCTTCATTCGTCATAACAATCGGCTTCGTCGCTGTTATAAAATTTGTTTTTATATTTTGATTAATGTAACATGTATCTTGTACCTCAATTGCAATGAAAGAAGCAGGTTGCGTTTGCATAACAAAATTGATAATTTCCGCTGTGTGAACAGCATCAATTGGGTAATGGTAATTCATTTTTGTTATTTGATCCCGTAATAGAGCGCCATTGTAATACACCATCATTCCAATACTCTGTAATTCCTTTGGAAGAAACTGTTTTACAGAACGAGGAGCTCTTGCTGTCGCAAAAATAATATGTATTCCTTTTCTATGACAATCCAAAACTGCTTTTATATTTCTCTCTGATACCTTCTTTTCATTATTTAACAATGTACCATCTAAATCTAATACAATGACTTTGATATCTTGAAAAAGCATGAACACCTCTCCCTTTTTATAAACGGCCCAAACTCCCCTCTTCTACACGATTGCATAACTGTTCTAATTTGGTTACAATCTCTTTTGCTGTTTCATCTTTCCCTTCACAAATACAAACATTACCATCTTCTCCGATTACATGATGGATGGCTGCATTTGAATATAATGAATGCGGAGAATTTGCTACCATAAGATTTGCTTTCGCCTGCCTCATTCTTTCACTCGCACGTTGAATTAATTCTACTTCATTGACATCGCTTTCAAGTTTAAATCCAACTAAAACCGTTTCTGGATCCCATTGTTTAATTTGTTTTAATATTTTTGGTGCTTTTTGAAAATGAATAATTGGTGCTATATCACTTGAAATCTTCCCATTCTTATCAAGTATATTTCCATCTTGATCACAAATTTTATTAACAATCCAATCCGATCCAGCTGCCGCCATAATTACTGCATCAATTTTCTCGTGTGTAATGATACTTTTCATCTTATCTTGTAAATCAACAATACCTTCGAATGGATGTAATTCTAATTGATCATTGGTAGTATGCGGCTTTTCAGCGAAATAACCATGTAAATATATAACGTGTGCTCCCTTTGTCATCGCTTCTTCAGCAAGCATTCTTCCGATTGTACCTTTTGCTAAATTTGTATGACCACGTACTTGATCCCATTTCTCTAAACAGCCACCACTTGTAATTAAAATCTTTTTCCCCTTCATCATAACCATCCCTTACTTATTTTTCGAACGAAACCATTGTACACCAAAGTCAACAATTTCTTTTTGTTTCATTAATCTACACGTTGCATTTCCTACTTTATTAATTGTTACAGCATTTATACGTTCAAACTCTTTTCCAATCTCAACAAACAAGTCAGAATCATAATCCATTTCATCGAACTCTTTCCACACCCTTATGTTATTTTCTAAAACGGGTGCTCCAACTTTAATTAATTCACGTGCTCCTGTACGTATTTCAGATAGGTGAATCGATGTATTAGAATCATAGCCTACACCTATCAACAATACATATCCATCTAAATCATATATTTTCTTTAAAGGTGAGTGTTCTCCAAAACTAATGGAAAGTGAATGCTCAGCTATAATAGTCTCTGCATGTTTCCCCCATACTGCGAAGCTATTTAATGGATGATTACTCCGTTTTACATTCGGATATGTACGAAAACATTCTACAACTTTTCCCATCGCGAGTGTTGGGGTTATATCTGGATGGAATGCTGGAACGTTGTCTCGAATAATTTGCCACCAGCTTTCTGGGACAGGAGGTCTTGCCCAATTTTTTGGATCCGATAAATCAGACGTTTGTGTCGGCATAATGATCGTACCTTCTTCAGTAATTACATTCATTAACGCTTCTACAACCGCGACTGCCCCACCAGATACCCAACCAATTGAACTAAGAGAAGAATGAACAATCACTGTCATTCCTTTTTTAAGTCCTAATGCCTGTAAATCATTTGATATCGTTTCAATTGTATTTGGTAATTGCGTTTCCGCCACTATGTCGTTTATTTTCATGATTACTCCCCCGTTTGTTCTGTGTTAAGATTTTATAAACTACCAATTTTCACTTTGAATTCACTATCAATATTTTATCATATTTTTCTCAATTTTTAATCTAAACGAACACGTTAAGTACTAAATCTATAAATATAAGATTAAAAATCCAAAATAGTAAATTTATGGTATGATTATATGAATCATATTCTTTTTAAAGGTGGATAATATGAAAAAATTCATATTCATTTTTGGAGTACTGTGTATGATCGGATTAAGTGGATGTACTCTATTTACAAGCGATTATGAAAACTATTGGGTTCTAGAAAAATCTAGATATAATGAAGGTGAATTCGGACCAATTAATCTGTATGAAAAAGCACAAGAAGATCCAACACTTGTTCATCACTCAATTGAAAGAATTAGCGAAGGAAAAATGATGATATTTTTAGCATTTGGCGAAAAATATCAGAATGATAAAATTACAGTAAAAGAAGTGAAAGATGAAAAAGATAAATCAGTTATTGTATTACATGTGGAAAAAGATAAAGGTAGAGATAAAACCCCTGTTATGTATATTGGCGTAAATAAATTAAGAGACTCTGTAAACATTGTAAATGAAGATGGTAAAAAAATTTTTGAGATAAAACAGAATGAAGGAGTTACGTCACAACAATAAAAACACAATACTTCATAACTAAAAAAACAAAGAAAAAGACGTCCTTATCTTCATAAGAAATCCGTCTTTTTCATTCTATTACTTTATACAAACTATCACGATTTTACAATCTCGCTACCTTTTTCAGCATAACTCATATCGCCAACAGACTCAATTTTATACGTCCCATCTTGATAGAGAATTTTAGTTACACTTGCATTTTCTACCCCCATTTTTGTTTTACTACTATCAAGCATTTCTACTAATGAAGTGATCATCAGTCCATGAGATACGATTAAAACGTTACCTCCTCCATTTTTGGCGGTGTCTTCACTAATTTTATCAATTTCTTTTTTGATACGAGTTGAAAATACTTCCCAATTTTCAGCTTGTTTTGTAGAGTCTGCTTCTACAATGAAATTGGTAATCTCTTTAATAGAGAACTTCATTAATTCAGTCGCTGATTTCACACCAGCAAGGTTTTTAATAGCCTCCCACATATTTTCAATCTTTTCACCTTCATAAATCCCAAAATTTAATTCACGTAAATCTTTCCTTTGTTCAAGTTTTAAATTTGATTGTCCACTATACTTTAATACTAAGTTAGCAGTTTCAATTGCACGCCCACTATCACTACTATAAGCATCAACAAAAAGAATATCTTGTAATCCATTCCCTAAACCTTTAGCTACTTCAATGCCTTTCTCCACTAATGGAGAATCAGCCCAGCCTTGTACACGTTCATTTGTGTTTAATATTGTTTTGCCGTGTCTAGTAATATATAACGTAACGATATTATCCATGTTTTTATCTGTTATATTTATATCTTTTTCCATATTATTCATTTCTTTCTCTCCCTTTAGCCTAATCTATTTGTTCTATCCTTACTATGCGAAAACACGTCTCAGTAAACAGGAACTCCCACCTTTATTATATGTTACATATAAAGTTAGTATATATCAATTCATATGATTAAAACAAAAAAGGATCAGCCCACTATAATTATGCATCCGTTCCTTTCTCTTTACTTAATCACTATAATCTGCAACTAGGAATTCAATTTCCCATCGTTGCCTTAGTACAGTCACTTCCACCATAATGCTTTCCCTTCTCACTTTACTTATCTTATAGAATATATGATTGTCTTCTAATCTATTTAGAAAATGAATGAATCCTTTTAATTCCATGTAAATTCCTACATAAAAAAAATATTAGCTCCTTATTTTCAAAGAGCTAATATTCATTCACGCCGTTATTTTTTCATCCTTTTTCACGACAACTGCAACATAGCTATGCAAAATCATTCCAACCACCACTAAACTCATTCCAATCCATGATAGCGATGATGGAAACGGAGCAGATAACCATATCAACTCCCCTAATAGCGCAAATAAAACCTCACCAGATTGCGTCGCTTCTACAGTAGCTAATTTCTGCGGATCATCCTTTACAAGGTCAGTTGCAAAGAAAAATAATACAGTAGCAATTAAACCAGAACTAATTGCTACGATGAAGCATTGGAAGACTTGGTCACTTGATGGCAAGCCATTTGTAGAAACCTCATAACCTGATAACAAAAACCAAAATGGTAAACTTGCGAGTGTCATTCCAAGAACTCGCTGAAAAACATCTATCTCACCTTTACATATTTGCATCATTTTCCGATTACCAAATGGATAAGCAAACGCTGCAACTATTACAGGAACTACACATAAAACAGTTTCACGAATCCCTAAAGAAGAAGCTTGCTCTACTTGCATGAGAAGAACACCTAATAATATGACAGCAGACATCATCAATTCTTTCATTGGAATTTTTTTATGTAGCGAATTCGTTGCGAAGAATGGTGTTAATAAAATTCCTGCTATAATCGTAATTTGCCATGTTGAGGCAACGAGCCACCCTGGTCCAAATGCACCTGCGAAACTAAGTGGTGCATAAAAAAGACCGAAGCCCACAATACTCCATAACAACCACTCTTTCGGATTATTTTTCATATATTGAAAGAGTTGCTTTAAGTTTCCTCTATACATGACTATCATGACAAGTAGCGGAACCATAAAGTAATATCGTAACGATGCACTCCAAATCCAGCTTCCCCCTTGTAAGTCCATCGCACGGTTCAAAATAAATGTAAAGGCAAAGAAAAACGATGCCAAAACTCCCGCTGCAATTGCTTTCATCCTAAAACCCCTTATACCGTTTTCCCTCTACTATATAACAAAATATAATCAATTTGAAATAAAATTCGGAAATTTCATGCTTGAATTAGTGCTTTTATATGTTTATTTCTTGTCGATACAATTTCCGTAATCGGCTTATGTGAGCTTGATGATAGCGGCTATGATCAGCTATATGCCATATCCCCCACCTAATCGTAGCTGTTTCAGCTTTTTCATAATAGACTTCGCGGGTTAAGTCGGTTTCTATTAGTTTTATACATTCATTATAAAACATATTATGAACATCTTGATAATCGTGCATGAGTTCTTGCAAAGAACCTTTTGTTATATTGGGCAATTCTCCTTTTTCATCAAGCATAGGACCATATTTTTCTTGTAATACTAATGGAGCCTGCACACCTTTCAAACGATACACCCAATGTAAATCTACAACTGCTAAATGCTGAAGAAGCTGTCCGATGCTATTTTCATCATTAGAAGGACCTTTGTAATACAATTCTTCTTTTCCTACACCTTCAACTAGATCTCTTAATCTTTTGAATGTGTCACTTACAGTAGCATATAATATTGCAACATGAGGGTTCATGTCCCTTTCTAAATATAAATCTTTCACTGTAATTCTCCCATCTAACTCTTTATCTTTTCATTGATCTCAGTTGCCTGTTCATGATGATTATAATGAATACGCCTCTTGTTTTTAAACACCTTCAACCCTTTTGAAACATTCTCTTAGAGAAATAAAACCATGTGCTCCTCATTACGATATACATCATTCATTTTCAACGCTCTTCTTTCTACACCATACGTTGTAAAACCCATTGATTGATACAATGTTTTTGCTGCTTCATTATCTGAAACAACTCCTAAATTAATTTGCTCAATTTTCAGCTCTCTTGCTTTTTCAATTACTGCTCCAATTAAACATTTTGCGAATCCTTTCCCTCTACTTTGAGCATCTACATACATAGCAACAAGATGTCCTTTATGCTTAAAGGCTGCCTTTTGCTCTGTCAGTAATGTTACTACACCTAGCAGTCGATTTTCGTTATTAAAAGCTCCAAATGTGTAACTAGTTTTTGAATTTAAATTTTGAGCAACTTCCTCTACAGGATTTTCTTTTTGCATCGCTTCTTCATACGTTGTCACAAATGCATCTGGATTTACTCGTAATGCCTGCAAACGTAAATCCCAATATTGCACTGCGTTAAGGTCAGATAAAATTCGAATCATTTTTATACATCCTTTCATAATTAAAAAGAAAAACCTGCTCTTTTAGCAGGTTTTACTCATATTTTTATTTTCTCTCTATATCGTCTTTAATAAATTACCGTGTTCTAAATAATATGTTTAATTAATTGATTCATACATCATTTCATAAAAATACGATTCATACTTCCAGCAGATGTAGAATTTAATTTCCATTGATTTTTACCATGTTTCTCCATCTCAACTTCAGCCTTTTCTTCAATGCTAGAAGTTGTTACCTCTTGTAACAATTTCTCATAAACAGCAAATACCTGATTAACAATTTGTTCATCTGTGGCATTTGGATTTGTTGAAGCAAAGTTCATCATTTCACTTTGCATTTTAGATTCTAATGCACTATTATCAATTGGTTTCCCTTTAATTTCAACCTTTGCTTTTCCATTTTTATTTGAAATTACTTTCGTTTCATACTTTACATTTTTTTGAATAGCTAACTTTATTTTTCCTAATAAACTTTTTAATAAATCGTCATTCACCTTTTGACCGATTTCTCTTTCCATCGTTTGCTTAAATGCTGCTTCAAAATCATTTAAAAATTGAGTACTATCTTCACCAGTTAAAGTTTTTAATTTCCCCGCATCTTTGTCATAAAATGCTGCATTTATGTAGGCATTTAACGCTTCTGCTGGCTTTTGTAAATCCTTCGCCTTTTCAGCTAATTTTTTGCCATCAATCTTATATCTTACTTTTTCATCTTTATCTTTTTTCGGATCTGAAATGAACTTTGTATACACTAGTTCATACTTTTCTCCAGCTTCTACATCAAAAAATATATTACCAGTAATTGACTTACCCTTATCCAGCTCTCCAGGATTTAAGTTTCCTTCTGATCCAAAATAGGTTTTCATTTTCTTATCATCAAGATATAGAGCGAAATCATTTGGAAGAATATTTAATGATTTATCACCTTTATTTTTCATTGTCACTTCTACTTTTAATACTTGCTCATTTTCTAGTTTAGCGTATTGATCAGGTAAGACAAATTCAGCACTTTCTAATGTCATCTCGACATCTTTTAATTTGCTTGTGTCCCCTACTTCACTTACTTTTGTTTCCTCAGGTTTAGATTCTGTCTTCTTTGAGTTACAACCACTTAGAATACCTGCTGCTAAAATAGTTGCAAAGCAAATAGACATGACTTTCTTGTTAATCAATTATGCCACTCCCCTTTGTAAAATAAAAACAATTCATTAACTAATCTTAATTATATACAATAATACGACAATTTGTGTAGCTAAAATTTTAAATTTACATTATTTTTATATTCATCTCTTAATATACTAAATCGATATCTATCAATAAACATTCCATTTCGTACTCTATCTCTCCTCATAATTCCTTCACAAACAAATCCAGCATTTTCATAACTTTTTATTGCTTTTATGTTATCTACGTCTACACGTAGCCACACTTTCTCCAGACCAAATTCATAAAATCCAATTTGTAACATGCTGTATAACGCTGCGATACCATATCCGCACCCCCAATATTCTTTATTTCCAATTGCAATTCCTAATTCAGCATTTTTATTCGTTTTATCAAAGTTTTTTAGATCGACCCAACCGATATGTACACCATCCTCAGAAACGATAGCTCGTTGTTCATACCCATTTTCCCGGTTCATACACATTTCAATCCACCTTTTTGTCTCATCACGTGTAAATGGTGGGTATTGATCTGGTACCACTAAGTGCTTTGTTACTTTTGTATCCAATGACCATTGATATCGATCTTCTACGTCGTCTAATGTAAGTTCTCTTAACACAATAATTGGTACACTCATTTTTTCATCTCCCTTTTATTTCCCTATGGAAAAACCTTCAAACAACCTGCCACCATAGTTTTCTAAAGTTTTCTCGACAAAAATAATCAGTCTCTTTTTCTCTCCAGTTTTATAAAAATGATCAAAAGCTGCAACAAACTCTTCTGCAAATAATTCATCGTATTTTCTTAACACTCTAATAAACCATTTTGAATTTCCAACCCATTGCCCATTTACTCTAAGTACAAATTCATGAACCAACTCAGCCAAAAGATTAGCAATAAACAGTTCTTCTTCCCTCCTTGTCGCACCAATAAAATCATCTAATACATCCGTAATAAAGTAACGTTTCTGTCTAGTCAATTCTTCTGTCCACTTTTCAGGACCTTTATCTAATAATTGCCGTGCTTCCTGTTTTAAACTAGTTATAATTTCTTCCTTCCCCTTTAAAATAATCCCTTCCGAAACTAATTGTGGTAAACTAGGTCTCCCGCGCTTGCAGTCACTTTTAAAATATTCTTTATATGTTTTAAAATTATGTACAAACACTTCAACAGGCCAACCATTGCTAAAAAAAGATTCACGATAACAATGAGATAGACTATCATCCCATATTACAATATCAAGGTCAGATGTTTTTGTCGCTTCTCCTCTTGCAACACTTCCTCCTAATAAAGCGGCATTACAATGTGGAAATTGCAATTCAATAAATTTGTGTGCAGCGTCAATTGCTTTCATGCCGTTCTCCTTCTTTCATTTACTTTTTTTATTTCGTTCTCTATCTCGGGCTTTTTTCATATACGCTTCTGCCTCAGATGTCTTACATGAAGTGACACCATGATCAACATCAGCTTTTCCAATTTCGCGTACAATTGTGATTGCTTTTTGCTCAAAGTCATCATTTCGAATTCCAATCGTAATAAGTGCACTATGTATCGCTTCCTTTTTCCATTTTTTTCGTATGTATATGCATCTGAACCTCTTTTAAAAATGGAAGAAAAAATTCATCTTCTAACACTTTATCCTTTATAGCAATATTAGCGAGTAATGACCAACCTGCTCTAGCAATCCATTCATCCTGATAGATTGTCCATTCCTTCAATTTGCCTATTGCAATCGAAGACAACGATACAGATGACATAAGTACATCCATTAAACAATAATTATCAACCTCTTGTTCATAATTTTCTTTACTTTATACATGTACTTACGATATATTCGACACTATTTCTTATTTTCCTAGTTTTTTCTTCAAATACGGTATGTGAAATTTATAATATTTAAAAACAGAATCCTGTTATATCCCCCCCTCCATCCTCTACTGTTGTTATCCTGACCACTCAAGCTTTTACCGGCCGTTTTTAATAAAAAAGATGTACGAAATAAACACCTTATCTCACTAAAGAATGGTTCATCAATTTTCAATATAGATTTTATAATAGAATATAAATTCTTTAAATATGTAAATTTTTGTTTTTTACCCACTTCTTTTTTTTATTTTTAAAAACCTGCTAAACAAGAGTAATCCCCTCAGTAAAACAACAATATCTTGCATACTTTTCCACAAATTTTTTTGTACTTGTAAAAATCTTTTTTTGCATTTCTCTACCTAAAATTGCTAATATAGTAGAGTAGAACTATTATAGAGAGAAGGAAAATTATGCACAATAGAATTCGAATGACAACTTTAGTAAAGAGAGCATTGTTGATTTGCGTCGGGGTATTATTTTTGTACGAAGCAGTTTATGGATCAACTCATATTGCTTTAGCAAGTACGGAAGATGAAACGAAGTCTGTTCAACTTGTAAGTGAAATTCAAACTGCTCTTGCCCCCAAAGAAGCTCCAAAGCAATATAACGGGCAAGTCAGAAAAGTTGCTTACTTAACATTTGACGATGGGCCTGGAAAATATACTGCTGAGCTGTTAGACATGTTAAAAAAAGAAGATGCAAAAGCTACATTTTTCCTAATTGGAGCAAATGTTAAAGCATTCCCTGATCTTGTAAAACGCGAAGTTGCAGAAGGACATTATGTTGGTATGCATAGTATGACACATAACTACAAAAAGCTTTATACAGAAGGTCATTATGTAGATGAAATGAAAGAAGACCAAGGCTTAATCGCTGGGGTTATTGGAAAATCACCAATATTAACTCGCCCGTCTTACGGATCAATGCCAGGATTAAACGAAGCCCTTCGTAACAAGGTTGTAGAAAACGGCTTGAAAGTTTGGGACTGGACAATTGACTCTTTAGACTGGAAATATAATAAGATGCCAGTCGATGCTGCCTCAGCACAAATTGCGCAAAATGTTCTTGCTGGTGCAACAGACCCAACAGAAGTTGTACTTATGCATGATATTCACCCACAATCAGTAAAAGCAGTACCTGCCATCATTAAAGGTCTGAAGGAAAAAGGTTATGAACTGGAAAGCTATCATGAGGATGAACACTTCCCATTAAATTTCTGGCATGACAAACGTATTTAATTTAAAAAGACTTGATTTTCTCCTTAGAAAAATCAAGTCTTTTTTGTTTCTAAAGACTTTTTTCGTATACGCGAAGTTGATTATCATTCATGATTTCGATGTATGCTTGTAATGAGTACTTCTTGTTGAAAAGATGGGAGTATTACTGCCCATTAATACGGGGTAAAATTATTTCGTTTCTGTAGTATGCAATAATTATACACTTTTCATACACTCACTATACTCTATCCATACGGTATGTGAAATTACTTTGAGTCTCCTAAATAAAAAAGCCTCCTTACAAGGAATATTTATCCTTATAAGGAGGCCGGCATTGATTTATTTTTTTACGTTTAACCTTCTTGTTCTTGCTTTGTTGTTTTTACCTGCGTTTTATTTTTATCACGATGATTATAATTATATTTCGAACGATCTACAGGTGTAAATCCTTCTGGTGTGTAGAATCGGAGTAAATCACCATTTACAACTTCGTCAGAAAGCTTAAGTTTCTGTTGAACCATTTTTTCATTTTGTTTGATTTCATTCGTTGCTTCTACTGATTTTCCAGTGGTTGTATCATAATACTTTCCATTAAGCGCAGTAACGGTCGGACTTACATAGTTACCATTACGGAAAGGAACAACTTGTTGATGCTGTGTTGATAATAAATCTGTACCAAATTGGATATAATTCTTTGTATCTGTACCTAATAAGTGTAACAGTGTTGGGAGCACATCGATTTCTCCACCATATTGGTGTTGAACTCCGCCTTTCATTCCTGGAACATGAATGATTAAAGGTACACGTTGCAGTTGTGCATTTTCAAATGAATTAATTTCTTTACCCATAATTTGTGACATTGCTGCGTTATGATTATCTGAAATACCATAATGATCTCCATACATCACAATGATTGAATTGTCATATAAACCAGATTGCTTCAAGTAATCCATAAAGCCTTTTACAGATTCATCTAAATAATGTGCTGTTTGGAAATACGTATCTACAGATGTATCACCTGTTTTTGCTGGTTCAATTGTCGCTTCTTCCTTATTAATCGGATAAGGGAAGTGGTTTGACAATGTAATAAATTTCGCATAGAACGGTTGTTTTAATGTTTGTAACAATGGAATAGACTCATTAAAGAATGGCTTATCTTTTAGTCCATAGTTTACAACATCTTTTTCATTCATATCATAGTATGTTGCATCAAAGAATTTATTAAATCCAAATGATTTATAAATATCATCGCGATTCCAGAATGTTTTATAATTACCATGGAATACTGCAGATGTATAGCCCTGCTGCCCTAAAATAGCTGGTGCTGCTTGATACGTGTTATGAGCTTTGTTTGTAAATACAGATCCTTGTGGCAATCCAAATATTGAGTTTTCTAACATAAACTCCGCATCAGATGTTTTACCTTGTCCTGTTTGATGGAAGAAGTTATCAAAATACAATGTATTTGCATCATGCGTAAATGAATTTAAAAATGGTGTAACTTCTTGTCCGTTCAACTTGTAATTAATTAAAAAGTTTTGGAACGACTCTAAATGAATATAGATAACATTCATACCTTTCCCCTTACCAAAATACTCTGGATTAGGGCTTGCATAGTTCGATGCAATATAATTTCTTACACCTGTCATACTATCTCCATCTGCTAAAGCTCGTTCTGTTGATGCTTTCATGCTTTGAATCCCATCATAAATCGTATAATTATATGCACCTAAATATTTTACAATGTAGTTTCTGTCAAATGTTCTTGTCAGTAATTCCGGACGATCAGATTCTGCTAAACCTAAGTTGATGCTAAACAACAAAATCCCTGTAATAAATACAAGTGACAATTTATGTTTTGCAACACGAATTGGTTTTGGATTTGCAAATTTTGTTATGACTAACACAAGTAGAATAATTGTATCTAAGAAATATAATGGGTCATATAGGTGTAATAACGCTAAAATACTACCACCTAAATCTCCAAAATTATTTGTTTGTGTTAATGTCGGGAACGTAATAAAATCGCTGAAAAAGCGGTAATATACCACGTTTGAGTATAAAAGAATTGACAATAACAAATTAATAATAATTAACCAGATATAAGATCTTTTCCCTTTTGCAAATAATGCAAGTCCTAAAAATAGGACAGCTGAGCTTAACGGGTTGAAAAATAGCAAGAATTTTTGAATTGTGTTTGATATCCCTAGGTCAAATTCCGTAACATATGCTGCATATGTTTTTAACCAGAATAAAACAACTGCAAAAATGAAAAATCCAAAATGGTTACTTAACACACGTTTGCTCTTTAACAATAATTGTTTCATCTCTCCACCTCTTTTTAACCATCCAAGGCTTATTTTTTTATAAGTCTATCTCTGTTTTTAATTTACGTCCCCAAACAACCCTCTCTTTTCTTTAACCTTATGAAGAATATTAGTAATTATAAGTTTAAGGTTGTATTTATTCAACTATTTCTTACGAAACATGTTGACCTAGATATATATTTAATGAAATACATTTGTAACATTTTTTATGACTAAAATCTAAAGACCATCCGTTTAACAGGACTCACCTACTATAAACCTTTATACACTACTTCGCAAACATTCTTATTTCCAAAATTACCAATTGGATTTGTTGTTACTAAATTATTCATGTATTAAGAGGTCTCGACTACTTTTTATTCCCTATAATTATTCATAGTTATAAGGAAATAATATAATTTACATCCAATATTCCCCTTGTTGTTCTTTATAAAATGCTCATTAAAAAATAAAAACCCTCAATCTTATAATAAGATTGAGGGTTTCATACTGCAGATTATTTTTGGTTATACATTGCATTTATTTGCTTTTGAAGTTCTTCATTTTCTAAGAACTCATCGTATGTTGCTTCTTTATCGATTACACCGTTTGGCGTTACTTCGATAATACGGTTTGCAATTGTTTGTACGAACTGATGGTCATGAGATGTAAATAGTAATGTTCCTTTAAATGCGATTAAACCGTTGTTTAATGCTGTGATAGACTCAAGGTCTAAGTGGTTCGTTGGATCATCAAGTGTTAATACGTTCGCTCCACTTAACATCATTTTAGAAAGCATACAACGAACTTTTTCTCCACCTGACAATACAGAAACATTTTTCTTTACTTCTTCACCAGAGAATAACATACGACCTAAGAAACCACGTAAGAAACTTTCTGTTTCATCTTGTGGAGAGAACTGACGTAACCATTCAACTAAGTTATATTCACTGTTCTCGAAATACTTAGAGTTATCTCTTGGGAAGTAAGCTTGAGATGTTGTAACGCCCCACTTAAATGAACCGCTATCTGGCTCCATTTCACCCATAAGAATTTTAAATAATGTTGTCATTGCAATATCATTACGTCCGATAAATGCAACTTTATCACCTTTATTTAATGTGAAGTACACATTATCTAACACTTTTTCTCCATCAATCGTTTTTGAAAGACCTTCTACAGTTAATAAGTCATTTCCTACTTCACGCTCTGGTGTGAAGCCAACGAATGGATAACGGCGTGAT
>Ga0102589_1000849_pt1 | contig 48122 bp, 60 predicted proteins | sample AraplaMF_Col_mLB_FD_76858 | JGI IMG/M metagenome (GOLD analysis project Ga0102589, IMG submission 76858) | Arabidopsis root microbial communities from the University of North Carolina, USA - plate scrape MF_Col_mLB | ecosystem: Host-associated > Plants > Roots > Endosphere | place: USA...
GCAGAGGAAAGTTCTAGAATATCTTCATTGTCCATTCTGACACATCCATGTGACATATCTCTGCCAATAGAAGCTGGATCATTAGTCCCGTGTATTCCATATGTAGGTTTTGACAGTCCCATCCATAGGGGGCCAAATACATCTGGAGGGGTCGTATCTTTATTAATAATTTTAAATTTTCCAGTTGGAGTTGGAGTAATCATTTTCCCTACAGCAATAGGATATGTCTTTACTAATTTAGCTCCATCATATAGTTTTAATTGATGCTGCTTTATTGAGACATCTATCCTTTTTGCCATAGCATTACCTCCAATCTCTTATAAGTTACTATAAAAAGAATTTTTTTATTATTAACCACGTATATTGAATAACTATTAACTGAAAAATATCTAAATTGATTGATAAAAACTAGTGGTATTTATACCGTTCTAATAGTGAAAAATTTCTTTAAAAGCCAAGGCCCTGGCGTAAATCCGAGTGTTAATTGCCAAGCTCCTATTGCTTGCAAACCAAATTTACGAACTAACACCATTTTTTCACTCATGCTTCTTACATCTTCAAACCATACTTCATGCATCTGCCCCGCTTGATCTCTATACTGAAAAAATGGGGATTTATACTCCTTAGAATATTGGATGGGCGACTGATATCTCATCGCTGTTTTAATCGCATTTTGATTCGATATAGCAGATGCTACTGTGCCAGGCCTGTAAGGAATTGACCAGTTATATCCATACAACGGGACTCCAATGATAAGTTTTCTTCGAGGAATACTTTTTATCGCGAATTCTATTGTTCTTTGTACTTCAGTAATAGGTGCAACAGGCCCTGGTTCGCTGCCTGCATGATGCCAATCATATGCCATAATGAACATATAGTTAACAACTGCACCTATTCCCCCGTAATCATACCCTTTTAACCAAGGAATATCTTCGCTTGTCTTGGCTGGAACCGCTATGGTCAACACGTATCCTGCAGGTTTTAAACGTTCACCCAACTGACGTAAAAATCCTGTAAAAAGATCTCTATCCTCGGCCTTTACACGTTCAAAATCAATATTCACCCCTCCGTATCCTTTTCTAGATACTAAATAAAAAATATTATTAACAAGATTGTTTCTTGCCTGAGGATTATTTAAAACTTGATGGGCAAGATCAGAACTAAATCCTTCAGAAGTTAGATTAGTAATCGTAACTAACGGTGTAACTCGGTTTTTCCAAGTCGTTTCAATCGCTACTAAATCGTTTAAATCATTCATAATATCTCCATTGCTGCCAAAATGATATTCAAAAATAGAAATGGACGAGGAATAAGTTGCAAAATCAGTAATTAAATTGCGATCTAATTCTGGATTTCGAACAGCATAGTATTGCAGTGTACCTGCAATGTAGTTGGATATGTTAGGGATTTTTATTTTCATTCCCACCTGCAAATAATTATAATGAACTGAAGAATTAACCCTTTTTAATTCTTCTAGAGATACATAAGCTTTTTTAGCAATGCTGCTCATTGTATCACCAGGTTGAACTGTGTATACATAAGAAGCTATAAGTAAGGCCTGACCTGGAACAATATTCGTTTCTTCTAACCCATTTACACTTCTAAGCTGTGCAATGGGATAATCATATCTGCTGCTTATTGAAGACAGCGTATCACCAGGTTGAACTATATGAACAAACATGTTTTCTCCTCCTATGTACTCTTTATCGAATTATGTTTTATTTCGTGACAAGTTTAAAGAAGCCATTCAATAAATGTATATGAGGATTATTTGTTTATATAACTGAGTTAAGTGAGGGGGAACCTCTTTACACACTCCCCCTCTATTGCTCCTCTAGTACGGGTAGAAATGTTCTAGAGATTATATCAAAATCTATGTATTATAAATATATGTTTTTGGTGTACTTAAAAAAGAACGATTGTTTGTCAGGTAGGATTACACTAAAAAATAAAACTATTTTAAACAATATAGACACCCCGGCGATTAATATTAATCTTTATGAATAATTGAAACCGAAAAACCTTCTACTCTGTTAAGTAGAAGGTCATTCGTGTGATTGAAATGTTAGTGTATCGTCTGTAAGAAAGGTAACAAATTTATTGATTGCCAATAAGTTTATTATTTAAACGAAAGTGGAAGAATACAAGTAAATTTGAGTAACATCATTTATTTGAGAGCCAGGCTTCCATACCACAGATAAATTAAAGTCCTTGACCTACTTTAACTTTATTTTCACCTGTACTCCTATAAGCCCATATGATAACCGGAATTAATATCAAAGATAGAATTCCTCCACTTAATGATAAAACGGCATAACTTGATTGAGCCACAACTATTCCTGATAAAGCTCCTCCTGAAGCTCCTGCTAAAGCAATTAAAACGTCTATAGTACCTTGTGTTTTCGCACGTGTTAATGGTTCTGTAGCATCCACTATTTGAGCTGTACCGCTAATTAACCCTAAGTTCCATCCTAATCCAAGCAACGATAGAGCAACCACTAGAAGAACCATTGAATCACTCGGTGCTATCGCTGCTACCAGACCAGCTAAAAGAAGGGTAATTCCTGAAGCAATTGTCATCGCCGTTCGTCCAATTTTATCAATTAAGACCCCTGTAAATAGTGAAGGAAGATACATGGAACCAATATGAAAGCCAATTACAACCCCTACTTCAGTTAGCCCGTGGCCATGATGTCTCATGTGCACAGGCGTCATGGTCATTATAGCAACCATTACAATTTGAGTAAGGACCATAACTGTGGCCCCAACAGCCACTCCTTTTTTGTTCGTTGATTGCTGAGTATTTGTTAAATTTTTTTGAGCGTTACGTTCTTGTTTATTCTCTTCTATTGCTCTTGCAATTAGTAACGGATCCGGACGCAGCATAATATAAAATACAAGACCAGCTACTATATATGCAGCTGCTGCTAAAATGAAAGGGCCTGCAAGTGCTGGGACACCAATAGAAAGAGCAAAATTCCCCATCACATCAACTAAATTCGGGCCTGCAACGGCTCCAAATGTAGTGAAAACCATGGCCATACTAACAGCGGTCCCCCGTTGTTTTGCTTTGGCTAAATCTGTTCCTGCATAACGCGCTTGTAGATTAGTAGCTGTTCCTGATCCATAAACGAGGAGCGAAAAAAAAAGAAGAAAAATACTATTAAGAATGGCAGAAAAAATAACACCAATCGCTCCAACTCCCCCTAGAATAAAACCCGTCGTAAGTCCTGCACGACGCCCTTTTTTTTGAGAAAGCTTTCCTACTAACCAAGCAGCTCCTGCAGATCCTAAAGTAAATAGAGCCGTCGGTACTCCTGCATAGGCATCTGTACCAAGCATTTGTTGTGCAATAAGTGCACCGACAGTGACTCCTGCCGCCAATCCTGCACCGCCAAAGATTTGAGAAACACTTACAACAAATAAGGTGCGTTTATATAAAGCTTTTTGTTTCTCTGGTGAATTAACATATTCTTGTAAACAAGTTGATTGGTTGTCTAGAGCTTTTACATGATCCTCGTGTACCATCATAACCTTCCTTTCAGAAAACTCATTCTATTTTTGAAAATATTCTCACTAGATTTGGATTATCATAACATGCATAAAAAAACCATACAATATTATAATTGTATGGCAAACAATATTATAAATAGTCGTTAAGTAAACGTTTAAGGATAATCAATCCTTGCTCAAGCTCTCCAATCGTTTTTGGTGCACAGACAGCGATCCTTACAGCTCTTTTTGGACAACTGTTTCCCACTACAAAGCGTTCTGCTGCATACACTTGTACGCCCTGCTGCGCAGCTAATGTTTCAAATTCAGCACCTGTAGTCTTTTCTGGTAATAGTAACCAACGAAATATACCAGTTTCCATACCTAAACAGATGTAATTTTCCAAGTGTTGATTTACAATTCGATTTCTGAGGATAGCTTGTTCACGATGATTCTCTACTAAGGATTCAAATTGATTTGACACAATAATACGTGCTGTTAGCTCTGCTAATAATGGTGAAACTGATATATTTAAATTATAAAGAGCCTTTGAAATAGGCTCTTTAAATCGACTAGGTGCTGCTACATATGCTAGTCGTAACCCTGGTGCTATTGATTTTGATAAACTTGCAATATAGATGACTTGTTCTGGTGCATATGATGCCACTGCTGGCATTGATCGCTCATGATGGAGATGATACGTTGCATCTTCAATAATAAATTGGTTATATTTTTTTGCAATCACGGCAAGCCTTTCTCGGTTTTTAACGGACATACAGCAAGCAGTTGGATTATGATAGTCGGGTATCAAGTAAATGCCTTTAATATTGTCATTTTTACATGCATATTCAAAAGCAGTTGGACTCATTTCATAATTCTTTGATTTTATCGGTACTAATTGTACACTAAGCATAGCTGCAACCGTTTTTAAACCTGGATAAGTGTGATGATCAACACCAATGCGATCTCCAGGCTGACAAAGACTCGCTAGTATTGCAGCAATTGCATTTTGTCCTCCATTTGCAAATAAAATATGATCAACTGTTGTTTTGAATCCACCTCTTCTCATCAACTTTACAGCTGCATCTTTTTGCCAAAGACTTTCACCTGGCCTCCCGTAACTAAACCACTTTTCGTAATCAGTCTCTTGTAGCATATCTTTTAGCTGAAGGAGAAGCGGCTCGTATGAATCATTGTCTGGCAGTGTCGCACCCATTTCAATTAAGTGGCTAGGCTTTATATCTTCCAGTAAATACGCATTCGATAACGCATCATACGATACGAATGTACCGCTTCCAACAGTAGCACTTAATAAACCCTTTAGCTCACACACTTTAAATGCTTTTGAAATCGTACTCAAATTTAAATCTAAATAATCGGCTAACTCTCTCTGTGGAGGAAGTTTTGTTCCTGGTAATAAAACCCCCTTGATAATATCCTGTTCCAATTGGCCTGCAATGGCTTGGTAAATAGGCTTTCTTGTTTTATCAACAGATGGTTTCCAGCTCATCGGATAATTTTCAAACGAATTAATTGGCATAGTATCCATCCTTTTTTCACACAATTATATACTTGTACTGTTTATATCACAATTATCATTATTAATAATTTCCAAGAATCTATGGTTTTTGAGACTTGATTATGATCAATTATTTTAACCATTAAATACAATTGCTCATAATTTTCCACACCTTTTTCTCATGTTTCTAAGCCTCTTGTGATTACTGCGGAGAAAAATTTTTGTCCTACTGCTAAGAGTTAATAGAGGAGAAGCACATGCTGAAGGTGCCAATTCAAACATGTGAAATATCTTAACCGTATCCTAGAGCAGGATCATCAGGGGATGATATTTTTAGAAGCTATCTCCTATTCAATAAAGGAGTCTTTTGTAAAGAGGAAGTCAGTTCTTTCTTAAACTTTTTGAAATTTTTTGACCCTAAGAGGGCTTAATAAAAATCTATTTTTCAGTCTAACTACTGATGAATCTATACAAATCTTTACCTACTGTTGTAGATAAACGCTTCCATTTTAACTTGTGTTCCTTTTACTTATTTCTTTTTTTCCATTTTATAACCTCGATGTTAACGCCATGGTCTTCTTGAGATGATATGGTGAATTCGTCCATTAATTTTTTTACCCCTGATAAACCAATGCCTAACCCTCCTGACGTTGTATAGCCACTTTCCATCGCTTTTTGAATATTTTTAATGCCTGGTCCTTTATCTATAGCTATTATTTTGAGTCCTATTTCAAGTTGATTCTCTATTATTTCCATTATAATTTTTCCAGTAGTGGCATATTTATATATATTTCTGGACAATTCTGAAATAGCCGTAATAATTCGGGCCTGATCGAGTGTGCTGAAACCTAAGCAATTAGAGAACATTCGCCCTTTCTGACGGGCTTCTACTATATCCACTTCCGTGTGTATGTCAATAGTCAAAGGTTCCTTTTCTTTATTTGATTGAAATAGCATCATTATCACCGCTTTCTTTATTTTAATAGTAGTAAAAAAATAATAGACCAAAAAGAAAGGCTAGATAACCTTTCTTTTTGGCCTACATCTAGTTCAGTGCCTAGCTTATCAGTGCCGTTATGAAGTTGGGTTTAAAATCAGAAGGATTGTACTTTTATCTTTATGAAAATCCCATGCGACCAGTATATCTGTTACCTTTGAATCTAAAATCACTTCTAATGATTGACTATGCTCACGGAGTAGCCTTTTTTCGAGATTTCTTTTAGCCAATGTAAGGTTTTCTTCAAACCCTAATTGGACTAATTCTTTCTCTACATTTACCATAATACCTTCCCTGATTATAAGGAGTGTTCTCTGATCTAATAAATAAGAAGAAACATCTTGAGGGAGTTTTTCTGCTTTTTGAGTTACTTCCTCAACTTCTTTATGCAGCAATTTTTGATTTTTATACGAATGATTGACTATGTTTTCTTTATTAGAATGGATCATGGTAAACATGCCAGACTGCAGCTCTAAATTCCAATCATAATAAAATTCTTCAATATTTAAATGTATATTTAATTGTATATATCCTTTTATCTCTTCAATTAGAGTCTCCATTAACAAATCACGTGTTTTTTGAACATAGATAACTTGTCCTTTGTCTAACAAAGCCTTTTCTAAAGGTAATAAAAAGGCTTTAAAATAAACGGTTATAAAAGGAGGAGAAATGACGGTGAATACACCTCCAGGACCTCTTCCAAAGTTTTCACGAAGTAACCTTCCCATATAGCTACTTAATTCTTTTTCCAATTTCGTTTTATCCATAGATGGTGCACCTAGTTTCTAGTTTCATAAGGTATACTATTCGTGATGTTTTATGAAAAATCCTTCTTCATCATAAGATCATTTTGGGTAAGAAGATTCACTTTTCACAAATTGCAAACGAGGCATACTAGTATATCTTTAATAGATTGGTTTCTGTTTACCTTTGTATTTTTTGTGTTTAAAGATTCTTCTTTTATTTGAAATTCCAATTTTATTTCCATAGATAATAGTACTTAAAAGGATTATATCCTTGCTAATTTCTTCTTTGTATAATTCATTGTCATACTTTTGGTAATCTTTCAACAATTGATGAAGCTCTTTTATAAACAATACGATTTCATGATTATCAGCCATCCTGACCAAATCCTTTCTGTTGGCACATCCAATTTTCAGGTGCTGTTTTAGGGAATTATTCCGTTACAAAAGGACTTACTTTTTTTAGACAACAAAAATAAGCCGAAAAAGAAAAGGTATGAGCTTTTCTTCCTCGGCTTATGTTTGGCACAATGTGTCCAATTCATTACTGCCTAATTACTTTTTTGGTTTTAGGATAAGCGTAATAATACTATTATCCTTTTCAAAATCCCAATCTACAAAAATATCAAGAATGTCGGCATTTAATATCTCATCATAGTCATCGTTTTGTCGTAAGATTCCTTTTTCCAAAGGGCGTTTAGAGATGCGCAAGGTGTCATCAAAACCCAACGAAATTAGCTGTTTTTCAATAGCCACCAGTATTCCTTCTCTTACGATGACCAATGTACGATCACTTAATTTATATGAAGAGATTTTTTCAGGCCCTTTTTGTGCAATCTCACTCATCTTTATAATTCGATCATGAATTGCTTGTTTTCCTGGGTAAGGGTCGCCCTCAGTCAAATCGGCTTTCAAATCGTCTAGACAAACTCCAACAAAAATTCCGGAGTGATGATCTAAATTCCAATCATAATATAAGTGCTGAATGTCAAGGTCTGTAATCCCTTTAATTTGCCCGGTGATTTGAGGTTCAAGAGTCTTTACCAAAAGCTCTCTTGTAGTCATCACTTGAAGTTCTTCATTCTGATTTAACAATACTTGTTCCATCGGGGATACAAAGCCACTGACATAAATAACAACATAAGGTTCATATATCGTAACATGAACAGCCTCGGGCCCTTTTCCAAAGTTATCTCGTAACAATTTGCCCAAGTTATTCGCCAATTTTGTTTGCTGAGCCTTAATATCCATATTTCTTCATCCTTTATTAAGAAAGAAGCATCATATCCTCTTTCCATCATTTTATTGTACCATTATGAACAAATAATTAAAATATACATAATAAATAAAAAATAATTATTACAATATGTTTAACCTAATTATAGACGTTCAAAACCTCTTCTTTCTATTGCTTAGGAAGTATTTTGAATGTCACCGGAAAATACGAATCCATTAGATTCTTATTGCTGTTTTTAATAAAGAAATTTATTATACGATAATGAATGGAATTTTTTTATTCAGTCGGGACAGATAACGAATTTTTTAATTTCTTAGTAGAAATCTATATATTTTTAGAGCGAGGACAATTGTTTGTAAAAGAGAATTAAGCTTTGGAAACGTGCAAAAAAGCCAAAGCTTTCTTAAAAAAGCACTTGGCTGCTTACTTATTTCTTGCTTTACTTAAATAAAAACCTACTAATCATAACAGACCTTTATTAAGAAAGAAGGCCGTCCTCCCTGGCTACTTTCTTAATAACCCTATCTATTTAAGAGAGTAGCAGCACCGTTAGTATATCCGCTTTTGAAGGATTCCCTCATGAATGAACCGAAGCTATTTTGTTATAAATTTTTCAGCCTTCTCCCTTTAGCTGTAACAATTTTTTATTTAATTGAGGAGTGTACATAACCAAGAACCCTGATCGCCCGATAGTATAGATGATAAAAGCCAGCCATAGGCCATGATTATGCCAGATAGGAGTTGCGGTAATCTGTATAATGATATAGACAATCATCGCGTAAATCATAGAGTTTCGAACGGGAGCAATTTCAGTTGCTCCTGTAAAAACCCCATAAAGGACAAGGCCAAAACAAGCAACAAAGGGATAGATGATAAGCCATACTCCATACGTAAGTGAAAGTTCGATCACATCAGGCAAATTTGTAAATAGCCCAATAACCTGCTCTTGAAAAAGTGCATATAAACTGGCTATAGTAACTGCTGTTATTACCGACCACTGTCTAGATAAAGTAAGTATTTTTTTATATAGCTCTTTATCATTTGAACCTACTGCTTTACCAACAAGAATACTGGAAGCATTAGCAAATCCGTCAAAGAAATAAGCCATTATGTAGTGGATTTGAAATAATACAGCATTTGCAGCTAGAAACTCTGTGCCAAACGAAGCACCTTTTGCTGTGAACATATTAATAACGACCAGTAAACAAATAGTACGAATAAACAAATCCTTGTTAACATTAAACATCCTCTTCATAGAATTTGTATCCATAAGTACCTGAATTGATGGCATTTTCCATTTAAACGGAGATGCTTTCAAAATGATGAATACTCCTAATATGAAGGCTGTAACTTCAGCAATCAAGGTTGCTGTAGCGACTCCTTGTACATCAAAAGAAAAAACATGAACGAAAAGAATAGCTAAAAACATATTCAAAACATTTGTAAGTATCTGTAAACATAGAGATTCTTTAATCTTAGCCATTCCCATTAACCAACCAAGAATCACATAGTTCATCAGCGTAAAAGGTGCTCCCCATATTCTAATCCTAAAATATTCTACTGCAAACCTACTTACATCAGCATCAGGAGAAATTACTAAGAGAGCCGCATGTTCAATCGGCCATTGTAAAAGAATAAAAAGCAGCCCTACTATTACAGCTAATAAAAATGGCCGGGATAAAGCAAGTACTCCCTGATCTGGATCACTTGCCCCATTTGCTTGTGCGGCAAAGGCGGATGTACTAACTCTTAAAAAGCCAAATACCCAATATAACGTATTAAAAATAAGAGTTCCTACCGCAACCCCTCCAATATAAGCTGGAGCTGGAAGTTGCCCTACAACAGCAGTATCAACCGCACCTAATAAAGGCGTGGTCATCGTTGAGATTGTCAGGGGAATCGCCAAAGTAAGATACGTACGATGATTCATCCAACCGGCCTCCTTCTATCATTTTGAGTTAAACACAAAAGCAATAGCCTCGATTATGTGGATGAAATCGGGGCCTTTAAATACATGGGTATACCTTTAAATTAGATATGATTATTCCTTGCTCTAATTGAACGAAAACGCGGATGCTCTGCAAGTATAGAACCTCTCATCTCTTTTACCACAGGATTTTTTGAAGTAAAGAACTGATTTTTCGAATTATAGTATTCGATTAATTCTCCTTTTTCTAATACACCTAATGTATCGCTAATCATATAAGCAGCTTTGATATCATGTGTAATAAAAAAATACGACAGGCCAAAGTCTTCTTTTAACTCCTTTAATAGTTCTAAAATGAGAGTTTGCGTAACCATGTCTAGACTGCTTACAGATTCGTCTAAGACAATGAGCTTTGGCTTAAGAGAGACTGCCCTTGCAATATTGATCCTTTGCAGCTGACCGCCGCTAAATTGATGCGGATATTTTTTTAAGTCTTTTTCATCAAGCCCTACTCTTTCTAATAACTCAATCACGGTTCGTTTTTGTTCAGCCAATGTTAATTTTTCATAGTTTTCTAACGGTTCTGCGATAATACGTTCAGCCGTCATTCGGGGATTGACTGCTGAGTACGAATCTTGAAAAACAACTTGAAGATCACGCCGAATTTTTTGGCGAGTATATTTATCTACAGTATAGATGTCGTGTCCTTGAAAGAGAACCTGTCCATGCTGTGGCTTTTCCAAGCCGAGAATTACTTTTCCTAAAGTACTTTTACCGGCACCGCTCGTACCAAGCATTCCTAAGCATGTCCCTTCTTCAATAGAGAAGGAGATATCAGAAAGTACTTTCTTAGAACGATTTTGCCATTTGAAAAACGTTCGGTTTCCGTAGCTATGAGTGACTTCATTTACTTGTAATAAACTCACTTGTTCACCTCTTATAAAATGCTTTTTACATATCAAATTAAGTTGTTCACAGGTTCTTCTAAAGATAATGCTGGTCGTGCATTTAGCAGTTTTTTTGTATACTCATGCGTTGGTGAATCAAATAGCTGAAATACACCCGCTTTTTCTACTATTTTCCCATGTTGCATAACGGCTACTTCATCTGCCATTTCAGAGATAACTCCTAGGTCGTGAGAGATTAATAAAATTGCTGAACCATATTCAGAACGAATTTTATCTAAATGATGTAGTACATTCTTCTGATTGTTTACATCTAACGCGGTTGTCGGTTCATCTGCAATAATAATAGCTGGATGCAGGCTTGCGGCAATAGCAATCATTAATCGTTGAAGCATACCCCCACTCAGTTGAAAAGGATAGTATTTCAAAAGCTTGTCAGGGTCAGGTAAATTCACTTGTTTCATTGACTCAACGGCAAGCTCTGTTGCCTGTTTTTTATTCCAATGCGTATGAGAGCGAATAGTCTCAATAAATTGGTGTCCAATAGTAAAAACTGGCGTAAAAGCATTCATCGGGTTTTGCATAATAAAGGCTATATCCTTTCCACGAATCTTACGCATTTCTTTCTCAGCTAAACCATTTAATTCTTGGCCTTTTAGCGTTATACTCCCTTCAATTGTTGTTTCCTTACGATTGAGGAGCTGGAGAATAGACATGCTTGTAACGGTTTTACCACAACCGCTTTCACCAATAAGACCAAGAATTTCCCCAGGCTTCAGTTCAAAATTTATATCTTGAACAAGAGTTGCAACACCATTTTTTGTTTTTATTTGAACACGTAAATCTCTAACTTGTAACACTTTTGACTCTTCTGTTCCCAACTTTCTTCATTCCTTTTTAAAATCGACGTTTGACACCGTAACGTTCTGATAACGCTTCGCCTAATAGATTGAATGTAACAATAACAAGCATAATAGACAAACCTGGATAAAGCATCAGTTCTGGATTCGTCCGAATATATGATTTTCCTTCGTGAATCATTGCTCCCCATTCAGGTGTAGGAGACTGGACTCCTAATCCCAGAAAAGACATAGCAGATATATCCATGATAGCCCATCCCATTTCCAACGTACCCATTACAACAAGCGGAGGTAACACATTGGGGATAATATGATTTTTAATGATCTTCCATTGAGAAGAACCGCTGATCTTCGCAGCGGAGATGAAGTTCTGTTCTTTCAAACTAAGGACCATTCCTCGGAACATTCTAGCATAATAAACCCATTGTACAAGCATCAGCGCTAAGATTACTTGTGACAGTCCAGGTCCAAATATACCAACCAATCCTAGTACAAGAATAAGGCTTGGAAAAGCCATAACACCATCGCAAAATCTCATTAAAATATGATCAATCCAGCCGCCTTTATAACCTGAAAACGTTCCAATAATTAAACCAATTGCTAACGATGAAATGAAAATAAGTATCGCAAAACCTAATGAGATGCGTGCACCGTATAAAATACGTGACAAGTTACATCTTCCTAAATGATCCGTTCCCAATGGAAAATCCCAGCTTGGAGGCTGCAATTTATAAGCTAAATTGACGGCAATGGGATCATTTGGTGTAATCCAAGGGGCCAATATGGCGATGATAAAAAGAATACCTAATATTGTTGAACATATGGAAATTACTTTTTGACTTTTAAATATCGTACGTATACTTGTTATCATCGATGCTGTCCTTCTTTCCTGGAAATACGCGGGTCTATATACATTTGAACTATATCTACAATTAAATTACTCAAAATAAACAAACTGGCTGCTATTAGCACGTAGCATTGTATAACAGGTATATCACGATTAAAAATAGCTTCAATGAAATAACGCCCAAATCCAGGCCAAGAAAAAACCGATTCAACGATAATTGTGCCCGTAAGCAATTTCCCAAGATTCATTCCAAGCCCAGTTATCATTGGGGAAATAGCAATTCTCAGCACATGTTTTGTCATAATCGTTTTTTCTTTAAGTCCTCTAGTTCGAGCAAATAGCACATATGGTTGTTGCAAGTTTTCAAGAACACTGGCACGTAATAATCTTGTATACATTGCTATTAAAGGAAGAGCTAGCGTAATCGAAGGCAGTACAAGATGCTGCCATGTCCCAATTCCCTCAACTGGAAAAAGGTTAAGCTTAACAGAAAAGAAAAAAACCAATATATAGCCCAGCCAAAAAGTTGGAATAGATGCACCAAAAAAAGAAAGTAAACGACTAAAATGATCAATAGCGCTGCCTTTCTTTACTCCCGCCAGAAATCCAAGAGGCACGCTGACGAACACGGCTATTAATATACTCGCTATAGCTAGTTGGATGGTCGCTGGTATTCGATATATGACTTCATCCCAAACTGGCTTATTCGAAACATAAGATATGCCAAAATCAAGTTGGCATATCTTCATAATAGAGTTTGCATATTGAATAAAGAATGGTTGGTCTAAACCAAACTCATGTCTTTTTTGAGCTAAAATCTCATCAGTCGGTTGGATATGTGCTGCTGTTAAATAAGCTTCAGCTGGATCCACCGATGAAAGGTGAACCATTCCAGTCGTGAGAAGTGCGGCCAAAAGAAAAACTGGAATGATGGACATAATTCGTTTCAGTATATAGTTGCCCATGAAAACCTCCTGCTAGTTACTGTTTGATGCTAATTCCTGTGAATGGATTCTCGTCACGATTAGCAGGGAAATTAAAATTCGTTACATTCTTTTGATAAATGGCTGTTTTCTTCATATATGAAATAGGAATAATAGCTCCTTGGTCTTGTATTGACTTTAAAATAGACGAATAGAGCTGTTGGCGCTCTTTTTCATCTGTTGTTTGAGGAACCTTCGCCATTTGTTTAATTAATTCATCTTTATTTGGGTATGCTGAAATAGCTTCATTAAACCCATACCCTTTTGATGAGACAATGTTTAAAAATGTATGAGGATCATAAGGTGCACCAAAATTACTATAGAAATTAATATCAAATTTATTATCTTTAAATCTTTGAACTTGGTCTGGTAGTTCAACTCCCTCAATGTTTAATTTCACACCAATTGCTGCCCATTCAGATTGAAGAGTTTCGGCCATTGCTTTTTGAATTGATTCTGCTGAATCATACATTAGGTCAATTTCAAGTAACTTTCCATCCTTTTCACGAACTGTTTTTCCTTTAGGGAGTTTCCATCCTGCTTTGTCTAATAATGCCTTTGCTTTTTCTACATTATATTTTACCAACTTCACATCAATATCTTTCGTGTAAGGTAAATTTGTAGGTAAGATATGGTCTGCTTTTTCTTCTAAACCTGAAGTCACTCCTTTAACCAATGCTTCTTTGTTAAAACCATAATGAAGGGCTTGCCTTACACGTTCATCTGAAAGCTGTTCTGTTTTTGTATTCATAACAAGCTGTCTTGTGGCAATTGGTTCAGAAACCCTAGTTTCATATTTCCCAGTAGACTTTAATTGCTTAAATGTGTCTAGACTGACAACTCCTTCTCCATAAATCATGTCTAAATCACCTTTTTCAAATGCGAGTACTCTCGTTTCTGCATCTGGAATAACTTTCACTTTGATTTTTTCTACTTTTGGAATCTCTCCCCAATAATTTTCATTTCGTTTATAAATAGCATATTCGTCTGCTTTATACTTTTCTAAAATCCATGGACCTGTACCTACCGGTTTAACGATACCTTTTGAAGTATCACCATCTTTAGGAAAACCAGCTTCCCCCAAGAAACGAACTGGTCGAACCACAGCTAGCTCTTGAATTGTTGGGTAATATGGTTCAGTCAATGTTAATTTAAAAGTATTTTTATCCACTACTTCTGTCTGAGCTATTTTTGTAATGAAACCCAACCAACTATGTAATTCTTCATTATTCAAGATAGTGTCAAAATTCTTTTTGACAATTTCTGCATTAAAATCTGTTCCATCGGAAAATTTTACACCTTCACGCAAATGAAACGTGTATACTTTACCATCTTCAGAAATTTCCCATGACCTAGCTAGATTTGGTTTTATCTTACCGCCGGCTTGATAGCTTACTAATGGTTCGTACACCATAGATTGAGCAAATAATTGTGAAGGGTTGTAGACATGTGGATTCATTTCCCCTACATCTCTCGGCCAAGCAATCGTAAGCATATTATCATGGCTGCCTTTCGATGTTGATTCCCCATTATTATTATTTGAACAACCAACTAATAATGTTGACAAAATTAAAATAAACACAAATGTTAACTTAATTTTCAGACTAATTTCCCTCTTAGACATAACGGTGTCTCCTCCTACTTGATGCTGATAATCGTTTTCAATTGTAAGCAGGATTCGCACTCTTGTCAATGTAATATTGAAAACTTTATTTTCAATATTGTTATCTATCTGTGAAAGTAACTTTTCCGGACGGAATGCTTGCCCTTTTTAAAGAAAAAGCCCTTGAGATTTAAGAAAAAATCAAAAGACTTGAGTATTTAAAAATTGTTTTACAAACCAAAGTAACGTTGACTGAACAACAATTGTTAACATGTTAACGAGATAAAAAGCTGCCTCGGAGCGTCAGTAGAGGCAGCTTTTTATAAAACTAGATATGAAATGTGTGTTAGTAAGTAAATTACAACATATTTTTTCATAAAAGCGATTTATTATAAGGATAAGCATAAGCATATGTATAAAAGCTGCCTAATTCGTAATTGGAGCCTTTCTTAAATCCCCTGTTTTCATTGTTCATATTCCCAAAAAGGGATTTAGGTAACAAAAAATGTAATATATTATTTTTCTCTGCTAATCACGTACTTTTTCTTGAGTATAAATCAGCTCTTAAAATCATCTAATCTAGTGAAAAATTCCTGAAGGAAATCATAAAATAACTTTTCCGTTGGAAGTAGTGCTCGTTCCTTTGGGGTAATAACGCCTACAGTCCTTGTTACGCTTGGTTCAACCAATGGTATTTTAACTGTTGAGCGTGGCAAGCTATCGACTAGCGTGACTTCTGGCATGAGTGTTACACCTAAACCAGCAGAAACTAACCCTTTCAACGCATCAATATCATCCCCCTCGAAGGCAATATTTGGTGTGAAGCCAAGATTCTGACAAGCATTCACAACAATATCTCGAAAGACAAACCCCTCAGGTAATAAAACAAACGGTTCATCTACTAGTTCTTGAAGTTTTACGGAGGATTCTTTTGCAAGGCGGTGGTGAATTGGCAAAAGAGCCACAATATTTTCCGTAAATAAAACTTTTTGTTGAAGTTTTTTTTCTTTGAGAGGAAGTGGACCTATCAGACCAAGATTAAAATCGCCTTTAATCACACCTTCAATTAATTCCTGGTAAAGCGCTTGTTTTAACTGAAATTTTGCTTCCGGATAGCGCAATCTAAATGCATAGATTACAGTTGGTAATGTATACGCTGCTAAACTTATCGGAAAAGTAATGCGTATTGTTCCTTTTTCAGGATCTAAATATTCCTTAACCTCACGTCTCGCATCGTCTATCACATTCATGGCATGTTTCATTCGTTCAAAAAATATTTTTCCAATTGGCGTTAAATGTACCCTCCTTCCTTCTCTGATAAACAAATCAACTTCTAATTCATTTTCTAAATTTACTATTTGTCGACTTACGGAGGATTGTGCTACATGTAAAGAATGGGCGGCTTCAGTTACGTGTTCGCGTGTAGCAACCTCCATAAAATAACGGATTTGTCTAAAGTCCATTTTATATCCTCCTTATTAGTTAATGCATAAAACGCATTGATATTATCGTTTCTTTATATTGATTCGATCATTATTTCAATTATAAAATATTTTATAATAACAACCCTAAAAAATTACGACGAATTTTTTAAATTTTCATTATAAATCAATAAATAGGAGACGGATAAGTATGATAACAGTTGAAAAAAATCAATCGGCGAATACAGAAAGCGTGCAGAATTATGTTAATCAAGTATTTGAAACAGTAAAAAAACGAAATCCAAGTGAAAGTGAGTTTCATCAGGCAGTCAAAGAAGTATTCGATTCTTTAATACCTGTTCTTATAAAAAACCCTCAGTATATTAACCAAGCTATTCTGGAGAGAATCGTTGAACCTGAGAGAGTCATCTCTTTTCGTGTACCTTGGATCGATGATAGGGGAAATGTTAGAGTTAATCGAGGGTTTCGCGTCCAATATAGCAGCACAATTGGTCCATATAAAGGCGGATTAAGATTTCATCCATCTGTCAACGCAAGTATTATTAAATTTTTAGGATTTGAGCAAATTTTTAAAAACTCTTTAACTGGTCAACCAATTGGCGGCGGTAAAGGCGGTGCTGATTTTGATCCTAAAGGAAAATCAGATGGAGAAATAATGCGTTTTTGTCAAAGCTTTATGCTAGAACTTAGCAAATATATCGGACCTGATACGGATGTTCCTGCAGGTGACATTGGTGTAGGAAGTAAAGAAATTGGCTTTTTGTTTGGGCAATATAAAAAAATGCGTAGCACCTTTGAAGCAGGTGTTCTAACAGGAAAAGGCCTTAGTTATGGTGGAAGTTTAGCTCGTAAAGAAGCAACTGGATATGGAACAGTTTACTTTGTTGAAGAAATGTTAAAAGATAATAATCTCAGCTTTAAAGACAGTACAGTTGTTGTGTCAGGGTCAGGAAATGTCTCAATTTATGCAATTGAAAAAGCGATGCAGCTAGGGGCTAAAGTGGTCGCGTGCAGCGATTCGAATGGTTATATCTATGACAAAGATGGTCTTAACTTAGAGACAGTTAAACGTATTAAGGAAGTAGAAAAAAAACGCATAAGTACTTATGTAAATGATCATCCCGAAGCGGTTTACGTGGAAAGTTGTAATGGGATTTGGACAGTACCATGTGATATTGCTTTACCATGTGCTACTCAAAATGAAATCGATCAAAACTCTGCAGAATTATTAGTTTCTAATGGAGTAAAAGCAATTGGTGAAGGTGCAAATATGCCATCTACATTAGAGGCTGTCGAGATTTTCTTAGAGAACAATATTTTATTTGCCCCTGCTAAAGCAGCAAACGCTGGTGGTGTTTCTGTATCAGCATTAGAAATGGCTCAAAATAGCACTAGGCTTTCTTGGACTTTTGAAGAAGTCGATAGCAAATTACATGCGATTATGAAAAGCATATACCAAAATAGCAAGAAAGCTGCTCAAGAATACAACGCTCCTGGTAATCTTGTCGCAGGTGCAAACATTGCCGGATTTATAAAAGTTGCTGATGCTATGATTGAGCAAGGTGTTATTTGATACTTCATTAGGAGAATATACTAGTATGGATATCTTGAATTTAAAGGCTGTTAATAATGGGTGACTTACAGATAGTTTCTACAATTATAATTGCTGGTTTAATTGCACTTTCATATGCACTCAGTAAAAAAAAACCTACTATTAAATATATAACACCTCTCATTGTAGGAGTGGTTAGTGTTGGCGTTGTTATCGTAAGCTTCCTTATCGGAGGATGGATTGGTATGAGAATAGGAACAATTAGCTTTACTGCTTTTATCTCATCACTTATCTCCCTACTAATTATATCTATAGCTGAATCTGTGAAAAGAAAATTCAGTAAAAACATTCACCACTAAAATATGTATAGCACATACAAAGTCAGTTTATATAATGCGGATGATTGGTAGAAAAAGAAGACGTCAAATAATACCAAGTATAAAAGCCCTTTAAAACCTCAGTTCTAAAGGGCTTTTATACCTCTTTATTATTTAGAAGTCACATATTCATTCTTCCCTGCTCCCATACCGGCGATAAAAATAAAGATTGAAACTAAAACTAGCATCAGTAAAGGGATAGTCCAGCTGTGTGTAATGTCGTGTAGCCCTCCAAATAACACAGGCCCTACAGCAGATAAAAGATAACCGAATGATTGAGCCATACCGGATAATTCTGCTGCCTCGTTAGTACTTTGTGTGCGTAAACTAAAGAACATCATTGCCAAACTAAATACAAACCCGACTCCAATTCCAACCATAATAATCCACAATGGGATAAGGAGTGTATTTCCGTACAAGATACCGAATAATCCTCCAATAAGCAAAACAGCTGGAATGACTACTAATAAACGCTGATCTTGCAAACGGCCGGCTAAAATAGGAACGAGGAACGTAATAGGAAGTACAGCAAGCTGCATTAACGATAACATCCAGCCAGCGTCATGAGTATTCAATCCTTTTTGTTCAAGAATTTCCGGCATCCATGTAATAACTGTATAGAAGATAAAGGATTGAAATCCCATAAATAATGTGACATTCCATGCTAATCTAGAACGCCATAAGTTAATAGATTCAACCTTTTGCACTGTTTGTTGAGACTTCGTAGACCTATGTCGATTTCGCAATTGCGGTAGCCAAATGAAGATGGTAAGAAGAGATAAAATCCCCCAACATCCAAGGGCTCCGGTCCATCCTAAACCTGATACTGAAGAAATGGGAATACTTATACCAGACCCAATAGCGCCGCATAAATTCATAGAAACTGCATAAATTCCTGTCATCATGCCTATCTTTTGTGCAAAGTTATGTTTAATTAGACTAGGTAACAATACATTTCCAATAGCAATAGATAAACCAATTAAGATCGTTCCTGCAAATAATGTTTCTATTCCACCAAAAGAGCGTATTCCAATTCCGATTGTTAATAAGATTAAGGAAATAAATAGCGTAAACTCCATGCCAAAACGTCGAGCTAACTTGGGAGCAAAAGGAGATAGGAATGCAAAAGCTAGTAAAGGTACTGTAGTTATTGTTCCTGCTAAAGTATTAGATATTCCTAAACTGTCACGAATAGAAGCTACCAGTGGGCCCACAGATGTTAAAGGGGCTCTGAGATTAGCTCCAATTAGGATAATGCCTATAATCAGTAATCCTATTTTAGGATTTATATTTAGTTTTGGCTGTTCTAGTCGACTTGTTGTGTGTGGGATACCCATGGTAGCTATAGACCCTCCGTATATAATCTTAAAGTTTTTAAAATTAAGTAATATATTCATTTACTGTGCAGATTGCTATGATAGCATCCACAAGTTTACAAAGTAGGTTCAACTAAAATCAGTATGAGAACTTACTTCAACTATATGATGACCAGATGTATGTAAAGAATCTATCATATGGTTATATAAATCAATTAACATATGATTTATATAATGCTTCTAACATTGTTTTATGCAGCTGGATGTCAGCTTTTTCATAAGCTTTTCCCTGCTTTGTTTGTAGTCGGCCAGTATGTACGACAGATTGTATATCCTCTCTCAGTGTATTTCGGCTCATTTCAAATTGTTGCATTAATTTCATTTCAGAAAGGATCTGTCTTCCATTTTCCCATATACTCTATATTCATTTAAGGATTCGATTTGAGAAACAACTTGTTCTACAAGTGACATACGATTTGCCTTTAATATATCAACTGTACATCCCTCTAATTTTTAGAGGGATTAGTTCATTGGTTATTTTAGCACATATAGATGAGAGTATAAATATGGCTGCGGTATTAGACAGCTAAATGTATAAATACTAATACCTTGAGCAAACTATTCTAGATGCCTAAACGGCATCTTCTTCAATACACATAATATACAAAACAAAGTTAATATAATCGACTCTCTTAAGTTAACTGTTTATATAACGCTCCTGTTAAAATCTAGTGCCATGAATAACACTTTAAACACTTTGTACGTTATTCATTTAATTTCTAACATAGAGAAATAAACATCTTAGAGAATCAGCTAAGTGTATAAATCTATATATTACATTCACCCCTGTTCCAAGAGAGAAGAAGATTCTAATGAAAGGAGAGCGTAAAGTGGAAATCATCGAAGTAAGCTGGCGTACAGTATTATTATATGTTGTGATTATTATTATTTTTCGTTTTATTGGCCAACGAGGCATAAATCAGCTAAATGTCATTGATCTTGTTGTTGTGCTTATGATAAGTGAACTTGGAGTGGTTGCAATTGAGGATACGGGAGAGTCTTTACTACATCAACTTGTACCTATTCTTATATTAACACTTATCCAAATAGGGCTTACCTATATCCAATTAAAAAGTCAAAAGTTACGCAGAGTACTAGATGGGCAACCTATTATTGTAATAAGACAAGGAAAAATTGATGAAAAACAAATGAAAAAATCACGTTATAATTTGGACGACTTGCTTTTACAACTGCGGGATAAAAATATAGGAGATATCCGTGAGGTAGATTATGCGATATTAGAGCCTTCAGGTACATTATCTGTATTTAAAAAATCAGAAAGCAAAGATAAATCAGAATCTGTATTTTTACTTCCCCTTGTTATTGATGGGATCATTCAAGAAAAGCATTTAAATCTAATAAATAAAAATTCTTCTTGGCTTTTCAACGAATTGAAAAAAAGAGGGTACAAAGACGTGAAACGTATTTTATATTGTAGTTTTTTAAATGGGCAGCTTTTTGTGGATATAAAAAATGAATGATAAAAAAATCTAGGACGAAAATGGGTTTAAACTTGGCTAATTCTATAGAAAGCCACAAACTGCTAGAGCTATTGAATACAAGATCTTTAAAAGCTGTAATAGTCATGTGTTGTTATGTATAAACGAAGAGCAAGCTAATAAAAATTAGCTTGCTCTTATCTATAAGATGAAGTACAAAAAGGGCTTTTTTTATTTATTAAGCTCAGCAGGAGCTGAAATATTCTCAAGAACTTTTCCTGTTTCTTTATTTAAAGTATTACTTATCGCTAAATCTCCCAGAGAAACCATTCCAATGAGTTTTCCGTTTTCTACAATAGGAAGTCTGCGTATTTGATGCTGAGACATGAGATCTGAAGCCTGCTCTACAGACATGTATTTTGTACCGGTAATAACATCAGTATTAATCATTTCAGATATTTGTGTATTCGTATTAAAATTATTAGCTAATCCCTTGACGACTAAATCACGATCCGTTATTAGGCCTATCAGCTTATCATTTTCACAAATTGGAATAACTCCTACATCTACATTCTTCATCATATTAGCTACCTCACCACATGAACTTTTAAGGTTACCTGTCTCAATATTAGAAGTCATCACTTCTGTTATATTCATAGCAACTCCTCCTTTATTTAATCATTGTCTTACTTCACTTGATTCCCGCACCTCATCTTCTAAAACGTCCATTTGAGTTTTAGGATACAAAGCTTTAGGTTTTAATGAGAAGAAAATGGTGAATGGATTTGAAAAATTCATCGCATTTTATTGGACAGTAAAAAGGTGTAAGAATGACAGGAAACGAGTTTTTAATAAAAGAGCACAACCCGTTGGTTCGTAATAAATTTATACTTCTCATCTTTATACTTTTACAAAAGAGTTATCTGAAGTTATTTTTCATTAAATTGAAATATTAAAACTATTATATAAATTGTATAATTTAGTAGTATAAAAACTACTAGGAAGGAATTACACACTATGTTATGGTTTATATCTGCTTTAGGGACAGCTGTATGCTTCGGAGTAAACAATACTTTATTTAAATGGGGTGCTCTTCAACATTTATCTAAAGTGTGTATTCAACTTTTCTTTTATTGGATTTCTTTTTTTATCCTCTTATTAGTTACTCTTATTAAAGGAAGTTTTGAATTTCACATTTTACCTATTTTAACGGGGGCACTAATCGGTATCTTAAATGCCAATGGCAATATCCAAATGTCGAAAGCCTTTGAGAAAGGACCTGCGAGTATTACATCTACCATTATTGCGATGAATACAGTCATTGTTGTTATAGCTACATCCTTATTATTTCCTCAATCCATTCCTTTAACAAATTGGATTGGTATCGTCATTATTATATTGGCAGCTTGTATTATTCAGTATCAACCAAACAAAACGGCACACATAGAGTATAAATTATGGATTTTGAGCTGCTGTTTAGCTCTTCTATCTATCGGCACAGTTGGTATTATTATGAAATTCAGCACGTATCAGCACTTTAGCATGGGTGAAATGCTTGTTTCAATGTATGGCGGAGGAGCTGTCTATTTAAGTTTATTAGCTCGGAAAGAATTTAAAAAATTAACTGCACATAAAATTGAAATAAAGATAGGTATACTAGTTGGTATATTAAGTACGATTGGTTACAGCTGTTATTTATTCGCCCTAAAGGAAGGTCCATCCAGTGTGGTTTATCCAATCATTAGTTTAAATTGTATTGTTGTTTTAATTGGGAGCTTAGTTATCTTTAAAGAAAGACTTAAAAAATATCAATTAATAGGAATTATTCTTACTTTATGCGGAATCGTGTTGACTAAGATATAAGTTTTTGCACTAATACCGACAGAAGAACGAACATATAGTAAAATAGGTCTCCCTCTGTATGGCAACTGAAGATGTATATAGTATACATACATAGAAAAAACAGAAAAACTCCCCCAATGCGTTAAGGGAGTTTTTCTATTTTTAGGAGTTAGCTAAATGATAATTCATCCATCTTGAGCTTTGGGCACCAACCTTGCCTTAATGCATCGATTGAATCGGTCGTTTTAGCTATGCTCTCTCTTCTAATCTATTTTTATTTATTTCAACAGGTAACGTTAATGCCGCTAGTTTGCAGAACTTTTTCTAGTGCACTTTGCTCTTTATTGCTTAAAGGAACCATTGGCAAACGAACACCGCCAACTTGTATTCCATTTAAATTTAATGCAGCTTTTACTGGCGAAGGACTTGGCGCAATAAATAATGTTCTCATAATTGGAAGCAGATTGCGATGTATAGCAGCAGCTTTTTGGACATCGCCATTTTTGAAGGCATTAATCATTTCTTGCATATCATTGCCAATGATGTGGGAAGCAACTGAAATAACTCCTGTCCCGCCAATTGCTAATACTGGTATTGTTAACCCATCATCGCCGCTGTATAGTGTAAAGTCGCTAGGTGTTTTGCTAATAATCTCTGCCATGGCATCCAAGTTGCCACTTGCTTCCTTAATTGACACAACATTCGGGATCTCTGATAGACGAACAATTGTTTCAACAGAAATGTTAACTATGCTTCGCCCTGGGATATTATAAAGCATAACTGGTAGAGAGGTTGATTCGGCAATCGTTTTAAAATGCTGGTACAAGCCTTCTTGAGACGGCTTATTATAGTATGGAGCAACGAGCATAATACCATCGACTCCTGTTTCTTCTGCAAGTTTCGTTAAGCTAATCGAAGCTTGCGTGTTGTTTGAGCCAGTTCCAGCGATGACGTGGACTCTTCCAGCAGCAGCTTCTACAACACATTTGAATAATTCAATTTTTTCTTCTGTGGTTAATGTTGGAGACTCTCCAGTTGTACCAGCTACAACTAAGCCATCTGTGCCATTTGTAATTAAATGCTCAACTAACGTTTTCGTCGCGTTAAAATCAATTTCGCCATTCTGATCAAATGGGGTAACCATTGCTGTTAATACTTGGCCAAAATTCATAACTACACACCCTTTATAAAATTTTTAAAATTAGAGGGGTCAGGACCATTCATAAGAAACGCAAAAAAGCAGCAACGAGGGATTCGTTGCTGCAGTAGAAACAATATTTATCAAAAATAGTTTCCGTGCGTAAGATAGCCCTCCATATAGTTTCCTATATGACAGTTCTGTATTTATTCAACAGCAGAACCAGCTTCAAGAACATGAGATTCTTTTGGCTTCGGCAAATACCCCTTTCCACAATTGTCATTGGATCTCATTCTCCTCAAATTGTATACTTATGATCTTTGCACCTCTATCCTCACTTCAAAAAATATTGAAATAAGAAAATATTTAATTGAATTTAATATAACAGTAAATTTCCTTTCACGCAAGAATCATTTAAGTATAGTTTCACGGATATTATATAATTAAGTCCCTAAACTAGGATGTGCCCAAATTATTGACTCAAGCTCACAACCTCAATATCATTCATGTTAGCAGTCTACCTTTCTTTTTGCTATCCGCTATATATTTGAATTTATATAGTGTACATATAATAAAAAGCCACCCGCTTAGAGTGACTTAGCATTAGGTTTATTCTTTACTTCATCAGGTACGTAATCTAAAAGTACGGATATTATTGTATTAAAATGCCATGGAGTAAGATTGTTGCCAGCACTTTCTTTTAACTCAGTTCTTAGCTTTTCACCCCATATAGGATATTTATTGTTGCTTTTTGCTTCCTCTAACATATACTCAACTACATTTAGTACTTTATAATATTCGTTTTCTTTTGCGCTAATATAATAATCCTTTTGTTTATAGTTCATATCTCCAATCTCCTTTTGGTTATTTATGAACAATAAATTTTTTCATAAGATAGCATCAAATTTAGACTATATCTCTTATTTCCTTATAACACCTACATTGATTTAAATAGTTTATAATATCTTGGTTATTTACTTCTTTGATATTATCTCCAAAAAGTTCAACAGCACTTTCTAAACGTTCCCTTTGATTATCAATCGTTAGTACATATCGAAGTGCATCAACTACTGGTGCATTATGATATGTACGACGAGCGAAATATTCTTCGATTGCCTTATTTAAGTATTCTGATTCAGCCTTTCTAAATTTAGGTTCTGACCTTTGAAGGTTCTTTACCTCCATCTCTATCATGAATCCCTCATCCTCTCAGCTTTAATTTACTATTTTATTTCCCTACTGGAAGTAAAATAAAACTTAGTTTGTATACAAACTAATATATTTTCTCAAAATAAAAAACACCTGTGAAGACAGATGTTTTTTGTAAACTTAACATATTACAGGAGAAACGATTCGTCATCAAAAGGACCAAACTGATTAGTTACAGTACGTGCTCGTTTTTTATAGTTATACGTTATCCGTTATGGTTATGAAAGTACTATTTTGTTAATTGATTATACATGTCTTCCAGCTCTGAAAAAGAAATGTCTTCAGAGGCATAACCTACAGCAGCATCCACAATTCGATCAAAACTTTCAGATGAGATGCTTTCTGCTTTGAGGTATCGCTCATACTGCTCTAGTTGTTCCTGCTGATTTTCTAAATCTCTTCCTTTTCCTTCGTAATCAAGAGCTTTTATCGTTTCAATATTTTTCTTAACAACATCGACATACTGTCTTAATTCTTCCACATTTATCCCTCTCCTTCTATTTTTGAAGTAACACATGGATCAAAAATATGACACATCAGTAAAGGAAAAATAGCACTCTCCCTCTATAAATATTGTGTCAAACCTCCAGAATTATACATTTCAAAAAAAACAAAAACACCCTAGAGGGTGCTTTTCGAAAATATTCTGTATTGAAAGGAGAGACCATTCACCTACAAAGGGAACGGTGGATTGCTTATAGTATGTGTTATTTTCTTAGATTTATACTTAAAAAAGAAAAAATCCCACTATTGGAAAAAATGCTGTTTTCCCAACGTAAACCTTGCGGAAACTAGGTATACTTTTCTTTTCTCCGTTTTCATGATGAAGCTTGCCAATTCAATTTCAATAAAGGTCTGATGTAGAACTGATATGTTCCATAATTGTTGATTGTAATCAGATGCACACACACTTTCATCATAACGTGCTTTAATAATATGTCTGAATTCTCCGATTAAGCACTGGCCAGTGTAGCATTTTACCCCTTTTTCTTCTATAGCATTTAGCACTTTAAACTCAAATTGAATTTTCATAAGTAAACCCATCGATGTTTGCTTCGTGTAAAGCTAAAGAATAGATTAATTTTTGATGGAGCATAGCATGCAGTCAAATTCTTGTTGAGGAAATATAGCTTTATCTTTTAATTAACACATCTAAGGACATACTAAAAAATGAGGTGATAATATGGAAATAAATCGAGCTAAGCAAATTCTTTCTTCACCCAAGGAAATTGATGTTCATTACCACGGAGTTCCTATTTGGATTAAAAGTGTAGATGAAACATCAAGTATGGCTACCGTTCATGCGAGAGGAACACATGATGAAGACCGTATGGTCCCAGTCCTTGATTTAGAAGAAAAATAAAAAGTCATAAAGGAAGAATGTGGAATTTTCGCATTCTTTTCTTCCATCTCCAAATAGAACCGAATAACTGATACCATATTTCTCTAAGCTTTATTTATAAGAAAAAAGAGGTGCAGCATGAAAGAGAAAAAAGAACCACAATTCAGAAGTGGCGAGCTAGAAAATGCGGAACTAAAAGGCTATTATGGAATGGACCCTGAAACAAGCCTTCAATCCATTAATTTTGCTACGACAGAGAACCCATACTTAAATGAGCATTATCAAGAAGATTCTAAAGAAAATGAATAAAAAGAGAAGAAAATAACCGACCTTTATTTCTTTTCTGTAGTTATACATTTTTATTAAGTTAACAATAGAAAGGTTTTCAGATAGCATATTTCGATTTCGGCTTATTCTTAATTTTGTAACGATATTACCTGACACATAACGATTATAAAAGGCTACTTGTTTTACGCAAGTGGCTCTTTGCTATGTTGATTGAATGCATTTGAACCCCTAAATAAATAATGGCAAAAAGCAATCTATAATTGATGTAGATTATTCTTTGACTAATTTAACAAGCATATGAGCAAGATGATGTTGTTCTTCCTCGTTTCCAACTTTCCATAACTCATGTAACAAGTATTGTTCTTCATTTTGTGGCTCTTCATGGGTTGCGAGATAGTCAGCTATTTTTTTAGCTGCTAGAGCTAATTGATTATCATTTAACCCTAGTTTCTCACCTTTTGTGACTTTATCTCCTAAGTAACTTTTAAATTCGTTAAAACTAGAAAGGATGTTGTCTTTCTTCTCTTGACTCATTTCATTTAGTTTATCCTCTACTTTATTTTCGACGGTTTCAGTATTATTGTTCATTTTTCATTCTCCTTCCAATTAAGTATCAATGTTCTTATATGATAAATCCCCTCTTTACAGGTATATAAACATTTCGTAGCCGACTCCTATATTAAGTAGAATAATAGTAAACCTTGAATAAAACTCGAGTATTTGTAATAGAGTTTAGTGAAAAACCTTTTTGATAACAGAATGTATTTCTTAGGAGATTAACAACCTAGGTTAGTTTCACAAAACTTAATTAGTTATTTAGATGAGGAACGGAGTGAATACAAATGAGTTTAGCTACTTATATAGGTTCAAACGTAGAATTACCTATTAATAAGGAATTAGATGATTTAGTTACTATTGGCAGTTGCTTTTCAGATGAAAGAAATCGATTGAACATAAAGAAACACCAATTTACTACCCTTTATGTTTATGAAGTTGCAAGTGACTGGGGAATTGAAATTACGGAATATATGAATAAGAGCAGGCGTAAAGAATCAAAAGAGAAACTAATTGCACTATGCAAATTGATGGACCGCTACCTTAAGTCAGGAGACTTTTTTGAATTGTATAGTTGTTGGATAGGGGAAGAAACTGAAGAACAAGAGAGGAAATTAACGTTAAACATCCATTACTTTGACATTGATGATATTGACATGCCGGAAAAAACATTAGTTAGAATTGAAAAGTGAGTTCGCCTTATTATTATGGTGAATTTCCCCTTATATAGTATACATAAAAAAGAAAAACTCCCCTAATGCCTTAAGGGAGTTTTTCTTTTAGTTAAATATTAAGGGTGTAATTGCTTGTTACTTACATATCATTTAATATTTTTGTAGATATTTATTATAACCTATCAAATGATTTCGGGAAAGCGAAAAATGAAAGCGATTACTTATAATTTGAAATAATAAATGAAATATAACTGTATTTTTATGAGGTGTATCTTGGATCTGAAAAAATACAGAGCTTAAGCTTAAATGTTCTAAATTTCCCCTTATATATTAATATAAAAAAACTTTTATTCTTTATCGTTTCCTCGCACACCATTAGAAACCATAGAAGTATCTCCAGTATAATACTTATGCGGATAAGGATCAGAAGGCTTTGTTACAAACTCTTTCTCAAGATCACCTAATTCGGTTTCATCTGTATTGTTCTCTGATACCTGCTCTAAATCATTTGATTGGTTATTCCCCATATAAAATTCCTCCTTTTAATTAAACAATGCTCATTAAGAATACGTTTTTTAATATTCTGGATATAAATGCTGTTTTTATTCTATGCTTTCCTGTGCCTTTTCTTCATTTAGTATATATTTCAAATTAATATTTATTACTTTTTTGAAATTGTGAACGATTTATTCACACCTTTAAAATCCGTTATGTTAACTAAGAAAGTATGCTATATTCACTTCAAAAAGCAGAGACCGATTGGCCCTGCTTATTATTTGACTATCACTTTCCCTACCATTCCACTATTAAAATGATACCTACATATCAGTTCATATGTACCTGGGTTTTGTGGTTTCAAGGTAATGGTTTTTTCTTTTCCAGGCTGTACTTCAGCGTCAATTCCGAGTTTTTCTACTGTAAAGGTATGCTCTTTCTGACCTTCATTTTTCAATATCAATGTTGTCGTTTTTCCACTCGGGATAGTGATGGTTTCTGGATTAAAGTAATCATCGTTCAACTGAACCTCCATGGTTTTTTGTCTTACCATGTCGGATTCGGCCAAAACACCGAGTGATCCTGAAATCATCACACTGATAACCATCGTAAACAAAACGACTAATCCCATTAACCAGTTTTTCACAGACATTTGCATTCACTCCCTTCATAACCCATATTCTTTTCCAATTCATAAAAAAATATCACTATTTTTTTTGAATTAATCATTGTTTTTCCTTTATTTCTATTTATAGAAAGCACAAATTCCATTAAATTGCCTAACTTTATAAAATAGTATTGATACTAATAGAACAGTTACGATCATATTCTTATAAAAGAAACCATTAAAAAGGAGTGTCAAGTTAGTTGATAAAAGCTAAGGTTAGTTTACGGCCTATTGTTAGTAAGATAAATTTACCTACCGTTTTGAAAACGGCTATACTTCCGGGTGACTCATTTGAAAGCTTATTTATTGCAACCCAAGTAGGAGAAATCTTTTACATAAGAGATGAAGCTATACAGACTTTTTTGGATATTCGCTCACAAATCATAAAATTGGGTACGTCTGAACCAGGTGTTTCTCGTGGGGGATATGATGAACGAGGGCTGCTAGGGCTAGCGTTTCATCCAGAATTTTATTATAACGGTCTGTTTTATCTTCATTACTCAGTAGCTGGAACACAAGGACCAGGTGCCCTTTCCGAACATTTTAAGCCTAACCCGTGTGATCCTAAAACTTCAAAACTAAAGTGGATAAATAGAGAAACTAAATATGATCATATTGATACAGTGGAAGAATGGATTTTCCAACCAAACGGTCAACCTCAAAAAAGCCGGACGTTACTTAACTTAAGAAGACCATTTTTTAATCATAATGGTGTCAACAGCTTAAACTTTTCACCTGAAACTGGAAAACTTATCTTAACAATCGGAGATGGCGGATCAGGATATGACCCCTTTAATTTAAGTCAAGATGATATGGAGATTTACGGAAAGATAATTGAAATTGATGTAAGTAAGAATACATTCATCCATAACCCACCCGCAGTCACACGCTTTAATGAACTCCCTTCACCTATTCAGGAAACCCTTACGCTCATTGCCAAAGGAGTTCGCAATATAACGGGCATTTCATTTCAAAAATTTTATAGTCAGTACATCAAATATGTGGGAAACGTGGGACAAGACGTGGTAGAGTCTATTTTTTCATTTGTTCATTACAAGCCAATACCTGTTCCTCAACTTGTTCAAGCTTCTTTAATGAGAGCTAAACCCAACCAGGAAGGATTTATTAACCTTGGATGGCGGGGATGGGAAGGAGATTTTCCAACTTCATTTATAAAAAGGTGTTCTGAAAATCCGGCCTTGGATGAGAAAATAATTGCTTATTACAATGAAGCAGTAAAAACTTCAGCGAGACGTCTTCAGCCTTTAACTAGTTATTTTCACAAAGATCCCCGCCCTAATAAATTTGGAGGGACCTCCCTTACAGGAGTTCAGCCATATATGGGAAACAAAATCCCTAGCTTAACAGGAAGCGTTATGTTTACGGATATTGCCCAGATTAAAGAATCTCGATCCCCAGTTAGAGGAGTTTTAGCTTATACCAAGGCAAGTACAGATTGTAAGCTAAATGATTTTAATATTGTGGAAATTGATTATAATTTTGGTTCTCAATCGGCTTACTACGTTAGTTTGGGAACGAACCTGAATCAAACTAGGCTTTATTTAGGAGTTTATGGCTCTATGAAAGTGTCTGACTTTAATCAAGGTACTGTTTTTGAAGTTGTTCCATGATTTACATTTATAAAATTCGACTAAGCATTGGTTTCCCTAAAAAAATTATAGCTTAATTTTTTTACCAGCTATTTTATAGGAATGAGCAAATGAACTTTCTAGAAAATAAAAAAGCCTTTAATCAATAAAGCCCATAAAAGATTCATTTTATGGGCTACAGTACCATACCTTTAGAAAGTACGACCTATTTCTGTAAAAGTGAATGCGACTTATTAGTCCTCCCTTTTAATTTCTGCATATATTACACGTAAGAGTTGATATATCGGTCAGTGATCTAAATCAGTCTTTAACCCCTTATAATGTAAAAACAGTTAACAGAGGTGAAATTCATGTACTTTTTAAAGTCTCTTTCAAATGAAGTAAAATCTGCACAGTTTCTTTTTAATAGACTATCTAAAACGAAGCAGCTTGTATCAGGCGCTCTTTTCGCCAGCTTAGCAGCCCTTTTTCAATCAGCAGGAGGTTTCTTACCAGGAATAGGCATTTTCCTTAGTCCATTATCTACCGCACCCATTCTTTTTTGTTTTATACTTTCGCTTCCTCTAGGGTTTATTATCTATATTTTAACAAATCTGCTTCTTCTGGTTATCCAGCCAAGTGAACTTATTATTTTTCCTTTTACAACAGGAATATTGGGAATGGGCATAGGATCTGCTTTTTACTTTTTCAAAACGAGATTGTACATTATTATAAGTGGTGCCACCTTATTAACTTTTGGGATTATTACCTTATTGTGCGTTTTCAAATTCCCAGTACTAGGTCCCGTGATCTCCAATAATTTTTCTCTTTCTACTACTGGTTTAATTTTTGTATTTACTTTCCTTTATAGTTGGATTTGGGTTGAGCTCAGCTTAGCGTATTTAAAAAAATTAAAAACGTTTATTTTCTTTTAAAATAATGGAGAAATCGCAATTAGCTTTTTAGAAGAACGTCAATTAGGACAATCTCACCTGAATTTTTTAAGGCTCTTTTGATTATATTTTCAAATTCAACTAAATTATTTGCCCGTTCTCCTTTAATTCCAAAGCTAGTTGCCAATTGGACAAAATTTGGGTTTGTAAAAGTTACTCCATAGCTCTTACCAAACTTTTTGTTCATCATTTCCTGCTCTATTTTTAATGTAGAGTCGTTTAAAACAATAATGACGAATGAAAGCCCTAAGCGCTTTGCCGTCTCTACTTCTGCAAAATTCATTAAAATTCCTCCATCTCCAGTAATACAAATAACTGAATCATTAGGGCAGGCTAGTTTAGCTCCAATTGAACCTGGTAAAGCAATACCCATGGAAGCTAGGCCATTTGATATAATGAACTTGTTAGCGTTTTTGGGTTGATAAGTTCGGGCTATAGATACTTTATGAGCTCCCACATCTGAAATCACAATTGTTTCCTCTGAAGAGAGCTTGTCAATACTATGCAAGATATTCTCGATTGTTAAAGGCAGTAAATTGGTATCTATCTCTTTCTTTTCAATATGATAGGATTGCTTAATTTGTTTCTGGAGATTGCCAGAGGGTATCCACGCTTTACAAGCGATATCCAGCTGATTGAATACGCGTAAAGTCTGCTTTATATCTCCAACCAATTCCACTTCTACAGGATAATATTCATCTATTTCTGCCGGTAAAGTATCTATATGTAAAATTGGTGTTTTTTCCGTGTTCCATTCTTTGGGTAATTTCTCGACAAAATCAAATCCAATTACAATAAGTAGATCGGCTTCCTTTAAGCCTGCCAACACTTCATCTTTCTCATTAAATCCAAACGTAAAGAAATTTTTTGGATGATCTTTAGATAACACACCTTTAGCCATATAACTATGGGTAACCGGTGATTGAAGGCGTTCAATAAATAGTTGAAGCTCATCCACGGCTTCCTGTCTAACAACGCCGTTACCGATAATAACAAAAGGTCTCTCATACTGCTTAATAAGAGTATTGGCAGCCTGAATTGACTCCATTATAGGTATACTTATGGGTATAGATGTAGGTGGAATAGGTTTAATGGGAACGATTTGAGCTGCTAAGTCTTCTGGCAATTCTACTACTACGGGTCCTGGCTTTTCCATTTGTGCAACTTTAAATGCTTTTCGAATAATCTCAGAAAGCGTTTGTGAATCTTTTATTTGAACACGCCACTTCGTTGCCGGTTCTACCATTTTAATAATGTCCATATATTGATGGGATTCTTTATGTTGTCTCCCCAAAGCAGCCTGTCCCGTTAATGCTACAACAGGAGAGTGGTCTAGCTTTGCGCTAGATATACCTGTCAATAAATTAGTAGCTCCAGGGCCTAATGTTGCTAAGCATACCCCTACTTTGTTTGTTAACCTTCCGTATACATCTGCCATAAAAGCAGCTCCTTGCTCATGCCTCACATTCACGAATTGAATCTGTTTAGAGTTGGATAAAGAATCAATAAAATCCAAGGTCTCTTTACCGGGTATTCCGAAAATATATTCAACTCCCTCATTTTCTAAACATTGAACAAGTGTATCCGTCACTTTCATATTGTTCGACCTCTCTTTAGATAGTATTCTGACAAGCTTATGTGAAAAAAATAGCTCATTAATTCTTATCTCGTCTTTTCTAGTTTTAACTAACCAAAATCGTAAATATATGGAATGAAATCATACTCACTAACTATTGTTTCTAGTGTAACCATTAGGTTCTTGTGTTAAATACATTTTTTTAGATAATGTATAAATAACTGGATGAGTCAACCTTTCATCCGTGTGAGCTGATTGGGAGCGTGACAACACTCTATAAAGAATGATTAATTAGAAAGTAACATTCTAAGGAATGTAAAAAATCCCATATACAAATAATAAGATGAATACTCGTATAAATTGGAAGGAGCAGTTTCCAGAGAAATTCAATAAATAATCTCCAGTAGAACGCTTGAGATTATTTGAAATTTCTTCATGAAAAACTGTACCTGTAAGAACTCTTTTGATTGATGCCTCCAGAAAATCTTATGTTCACTAAAAAGGTACATGTAGCTATTCTGCATAAATCATCATACCAAAAAAAAGTTTATTAAATTTAAACACTGGGTATTATCAAATCAAGACGATGTGTTAAGAGTACCGCCCGTGCATAGGGTGTGTCCTTCTCTGTTCTATAAAAAATGGCGCCTCCAACGGCGTCATTTTTTATTTGTAAACAAGTTTACGGATGCTGGCGCGAAGGTTGTATTTATATGAAAATGGTATATAGATTCCTAACCAATAGAATCTATTTTTACACCACTATTTTTAAAAATTTTGAGTGAACTTCCCTTTCTTTTGGACAGACCGGTCCCCGTGTGCTTTCTCATCTAATTTAGGTTCATATTTATGAATAGAATGTCCATTATGATGTAGATCGTCATACCCCAATCACCTTTTTATTGAAGTGAGTAATGATAAAGAAAGTTAGAAAGATCACATTAATTTAAGTTTAAGATGTCTCAATTGGGATAATATAATAAATAAGCTAGATTTAATGATAATCTGGTTTATTTTCTATATTCTAGGAGGCAACAAAAAATGGAACACGGTAAAGTGAAATGGTTTAATGCTGACAAAGGTTTTGGATTTATTGAGCGTGAAGGTGGAGAAGATGTATTTGTCCACTTCTCAGCTATTCAAGGTGAAGGCTTTAAATCCTTGGATGAAGGTCAAGAGGTGACTTTTGATATCGAACAAGGGCAGCGTGGACCACAAGCGACAAACGTAAATAAAGCATAAAAAACCATAATAAAAAACAGACTCTATTTTCAGAGTCTGTTTTTACTTAAAAAGATTTTTATATCAAAACTTATTCATTAATAATTATTTTACTTTTACGAGTTCAGGAACGTTCATAAATTTCTGAGCTAGACTTTGTACTTGCTTCGACATGGTTGCTGAAAATAGTAAGGTTTGATGGGGAGAAGAGATGCCGCCAAGGATCGTTTGGATATCTTCAATAAAGCTCATATTTAACATTTCATCTGCTTCATCCAGAACAGCTGTACGAATATGATTTAAACGAATGGTTCTTCTTTTCATATGGTCCTTAAGGCGTCCTGGGGTTGCCGAGATAATATGCGGTCTGTTTTTAAGAGCGTCGATCTGACGATTAATATCCTGCCCTCCATAAATAGGTAGCGTTTTAACTCCTTTTACTTGATACAAAATAATAAGCGTATTAAGAAACCTGCCGTTTTTGTGTATATAAAATTTTTCATAAAATTGATATCTTGGGCATAATACAGGTTAGATACTTGGTAGAGGGGGGATTGTTTGAGACTGAAGGATGGAAACTTTTATACAGATAGTAGAACCAATAAGGTATATAGATTAAATGAAGATGACAAGGGAAGCTGGTACCTGAGTACGCGTGATGATGAAGATCATCATCAAATGTCAAGAACTTCGGGACGTAACATGATGAAATTGATAAAGAGTTTTTATACCAAAGTGAACGACAGTTGAAAATTTCCCGCTCTGCAAAACAGCATAAAAAATATGAAGCTAGCTTAACACAGCTAGCTTTATTTCTAGTTTATAGAGCTAGTTATCATAATGGTTTTTTAGGAATTAAGCAACGATACTAACAAAAAATCCTTAGCCCGGCCCTTGACAATGACCTATGATTTAATTTCGATTGCAGAAGCCTTGTTGTCCCAATTCGACGCCATAATACCATTTCCATATTGTTTTTTGGAAAATCATCTATAATTGATATTGTTTTAATCTCATATTGAGATATATAATAAAAACAAGAACAAAAGAAAACGTTTTCTATATTTAAATACATTGTTACTTCTCAAACTATAAGGAGGATTTAAAATGAGCCAAGTGGAAAGAAATTCTAAAGTGCAGAAATTAGTTGAGTATAAAAAATTCAATGAAGAAGAAGTTTTAAAAATGACAGATCCGCAGGTTGAATATTATCACTGGCTCTATTTTGATGATTCCGCTTATGATTATATGTAACTCAACTATAAAATAAGAAAAAAGCACAAAAACGTTTGGTTCCAACGGGTTTGTGCTTTTTTCGTTTCTTTAATTATAAGATTACTCGTTTTCAATACCATTTCCTGTGACAATAAAGTGAGCGCTGTCTTCCTTTCGGTTGAAAAGTCTCCAGAACTCACTATATTCATCGTCTTCTGACGTATCCGGAAACACCTCTAATAAATAACCTTGAGATAAAAAGATCTTTAGCCCTCCTACTTCGTCCGAGTCAACTCTTTCTACAATCGTATGTTCGTTTATATCTTCTATAATCGATTTAATTCGTTCTCTGATTTTTCCCTTCTCTCACTTCGCTGATTATCTTTATAAATTCACGCTCAGTAACTCCTAGATAGGAGTCGGAGCGACGAACATACACAATCCTAAGGTTTCTGTAAGGCTCAGGTATTGAAAAAAGTTGTACTAACCCTTCTCTCTCATATCTCTCCGCCAATGACCGAGCTATAAGTGTCACACCAAGTCCAGAAACCACTGTTCCCATGATCGTTTCGAGTGTAGCAAATTCCATAATTTTTGGCGATACGATTTGTTCTTCTTTTAACCACTGCTGTAGCCTTTCTCTATATTGGCAGCCTTCATTAAATAAGATAAATGGTAAGTGTAGTAACTCTCTAGCAGACTGAATCTGTTTCTTGCCGTTCTCATTTGCGTTTGCGCTGCATACAAGTACAATTTCTTCATCAAAAGCTGGAATTTGGTCAAGCATTGACACATTTACTGGTTCTGCTACAAATGCCCCGTCTAGCTGAAACTTAAGAACTTTCTCTATTAATTGTGTACTTACTCCTGATTCTAGAGAAATATCTACATTTTTGTACTTATTATGATAGGAAGAAATAATTTCAGGAAACCCTACTACAGTTTCGACTAATCCAATACATAATGACCCGACAAGGTTACGCTCATCTTGAAACGCTTTGTGTATTTCATCCATTAGCCTCATCATTTGTTCTCCGTACGTTAAAAGTTTTCGGCCTTCTACATTTAATGTCATTCCACGTCTGTGACGATGAAACAATGGGTGGCCAATTTTCCGTTCAAGAGATCGAATACGTGCTGTTACATTTGGTTGGACATAACCTAGCTTATCAGCAGCAAGACTTACACTGCCGTATTCTGCCACAGCCATAAATATACGTATATCTTCTACTTCCATCAACATCTTCCTTTCCACTTACATTCATTCATTTAGGTATTAATAATAATGATAGCTACAATCATTTATCATTATTTTACAAGATATCAATCCCTAGATAAAATAATGACATTCGAGCACTACTGCAACTTGCTAGTAGAAGTTACGTAAAGTTCTTAAAATGGGGCTACTGAAAGGAGGAAATCCGATTGTTTTATTTATTATTGTCTCTTGCCATTATCTTAGAGGTAATTGCAGTATTTTTTCTTAATCTTACAAATGGATTCACAAACTTTGTTCCGACTGTTTTTGCCATACTATTTTATTGTTCTTCGATTGCTGCTTATATGCTCCTTAACGCCAAAGGTGAAGTAGGAGTAGCAAGCGCGTTGTATGCTGGAGGAGCAACCGTACTTGTGGTTGTCACAGGTATTATCTTTTTTGATGAAACTATTTCCTTGTCTAAAATCTTAGGAGTTTCTCTTATTATAATCGGTGTAGTTTCTCTTAACATTAAAGGAAGCTCTAAAGAAAGGATGACGGCGTAATGGGATACGTATTCTTAATGATTGGTTTAGTTTTGGGCATTGCAGGACAAATGTGTGTAAAACTATCTAAAGGCTTTAGACAAACTTTTCCCACAATAGGTGCATTCTTATTGTTCATTGCTTGTATTTATTTCATTTCTCTAACAACACATTATTTCGAAATGGGTATTGTTTTTGCTATATGGGCAGGGCTGACGATTGTTAGTACAACGCTGTTAGGTATTTATATATTTAAGGAATCAAAAAACAAAAGAAAGATTATCTCGGTTACTCTTATTATTATAGGTGTTATTATACTGAAAGCTTTCTAATAAAAATAAGATAAATAAGGCCCTTAAGTAACCTCGGTTCCGGCTACTTCACAACATCTTGTGTAATAATACTCTTCAATTCTATTAAGAGCATAATGTTGTAGCTGCTCCTGCAATTCATCTAATTGTTCGTATATATTGCTCATTGCCGGCACTACTGTTATACATTTTCTTCATTCTCTGGAGACCAAACTGCCACATCTCCACCTGGACATGCAACGACTAACCAATCTTGTGACTCTGTACCGGCTTGCCAACTTTCATAGAGGTTATCTACTCCAAAGATTGTTAAGAGCACACCGCTTGTAAACTGTAACGTTAAATGAGGTTCTTGTTCCCCTAAGAATATGTCTGTGATTTCCTCTTGTTTGGCAATAAGTGAAAAAAAGGAACGTATAGGTGAAACAGTCCACTTGTTTTCCGCAGTAATAACAAGTGGTTGACCATCAGCAGCTTGTATTTTGAGTCTAAAATAATCAGAACGTATTCCATCTCCAACGTGCTTAACTTTTCCACCTTTAAACAACCGGCACAATGCTTCTTCTGCTTCCACTTTTTCTTCTTTTTTCATCGTATCACCTCATTTGGTGTTTATTGTTGTTATCATCAACTATATAATAGTTTTACTTCTTACAGATAGTTTATTTGTGCTTTACCCTACGAAAGGTTGGTTTTATGGACATTCGATTAGTTTATTACGAAAAATATAAAGGTACCGTCACTTCTGAATTTCACTATATTCCCTCTGAACAATCAAATCCACCATAAAGAGGATTTGCAGATGCCCAGATATATCGCATCCCTAAGAAACGTTTAGCATATGATATAATTCCATTTGCATTTTTCGAAGGTGCCGGCTCTTTTACTGATGTTGGCGATGGGGCTGTATTGTGCGCTGAAACGCTGCCATTTGAGCTAACATAAGTTGCACTTGCCGTTACCCAGCGGTTTTGTCCAATTCGGTACAAAGCGTTCTTCTTTTCATAAATAGTGTAGGTTTGCTCTTTATAAGCGGTTCCTACAACACGTGATGAAAAGTTAGCACTTTGACGCACATTCAACTTAGATACTTTTATTTGTACTTTTTCAGCTGATACACTTGATGTAGCGACAGCTTTAGAAGTAGTTGTTGAAGTGTTTTTTCCTTTAGATACAAACGAAACATAGCTTCCGCTAGCAGATACCCATCGGTTTTGATCAAGGTTGTACATGCCATTTTTCTTCGCGTACACATTATAATGCTCGCCTTTATGTAACGTACGAACTACTTTTGCATTAAAACTATTTCCTGCTCGAAGATATAACGAATGAGTTTTAACCTGAACCGTACCAATCGGAGTACTAGCATGCACTTTCGATTGAGACGAAATAATAATCAAAGACGCTGCAATTCCAATAGAAATTAACATCTTTATTCGTTTTTTCATCCTGAACACCATCCTTTTTATAACCAATTGAAACATTATGTGTTACCTGTTGAGTCTTACTTCATACTATAAGGGACGTCTCCCATAACATCAGACTGGTTGCAAAAAAAGACTGTTCATCGGTAAAGATGAATCAGCTTTTCTTACCTTCACCCCAACTTCTGCACTCTCCTTTTTTATTTTTCACCATTTTTTCTTTTTTCTCCAAATTGGAAGCATCCTAGAACATTTAAACTCCTTACCCCTGTAACTATCTTTCACATTTTTCCTTGATCCCCACATATATTCCATGTAACATAAACCCTATCATCTATCTTGGAGGAGTGTAATGAATAAATTAACAAAAACAAGCATCATGTGTGTCGTTTTAGTCGCTGGCCTTGCTGCTTGCGAAAGTGGAAAGAAAGAAAACGAAGTAACCGTAGAAGCACCTACCCCAAAACATACCGCTAGCCTTGAGCACGCAACAAACGTTAAACCGGCAGAAGGCAGCCTATCTTATCATGAAAAATCTAAACACCATAAATACTATATTTCAACCAACAGCGCATCTTACGTGGATGATATCGATAGCATTAACGGAACTTCAACATTTATGAATGTATCTGTACGTTTAGAAAATACGTTTGAAGAAGGAGATTCTGTATCGCTAAAAGACCTTCACTTTACATTAGAAGACGTAACAGACAGTAAGACCTATGAACCAGCTACTAGAGAGGCTTATACAAAAGAGGGATATACGCTTCTTACAACAAATTATCCAAACATGAAACTAGAAGACAAACCACTTGATTTAAACATTGTTTTTAATATTCCAGATAAGCCTGACCATCTCTATCAATTAATGGTTGTTCAAGATGAGGCAGATGCTGATTATTTTTATTTAGATACAATTAAATCGGCATATAAATAATTAAAAAAGCCACTAACTCTGCACATGAGATAGTGGCTTTTTTGCGTATATCGCACATATATTTTATTTAATTCTAGGTAAAAATCATCATAACATAACTACCTAAAATAACGGAAATGATTGCTCCGTATACAATAACACCCGTTGTATTTTCTTTATTATGTAGTTTCTTCAAAAACGTAGCAAATGCAATATACAGCAAACCCAGGAACAACGGGAAGGTAAGACTTAGAAAGATCATAGGACACCTCACTTTCGCCAAAACATAACTTTATTTTACAATTTACACAATATAAGGTAAATCCTTTGTGATTATTTAGCTGCTAATTTTACTTTAAATAGTTTATTTAGAACATAGATTAATTAAATTTAAACCTCTAAGATGTGTTTAATGTCTTCTGCCGTTAACTCATGGGTTTCCAAATATTGATGCGCTAATTGACAAATGAACCCTCGTTCTTTTAACGAAAAGTGGGTGATTTTCTTTTCCATTGAGCGAAATGGAGGAATGGTTTTATCTCCTTTAATAGACAAACCTTCTTGGTCGAAGAACACGAGAGCTCCGTTTTCCTTGTAGTATGTCAACACTTCTTTTGCTGCTTCTGGTGGTCCATGTTGACAGTATTGTTCAATTGTCATTTCTTCATCTAGAATAACTAACATTACTTCTTCTTGTGAAATCCCCAAATGGGCCATAAAACTTATCCAGTCGCCATTCGGTACATATGTGTTAAATACGTTTTTTTGTTGTTCAGTCCACTTCATGCTTTCACCTCATGTTTTTTCTTTACTTACAAATAGTAAGGTGTAGGTATTATGTAAACATACACTTATACTTGTCGATACTCTTTTTAAGGAGCGGTTTATATGCGCACAGAACAAATAAATATTAGTATTGAAAAACCACTTGCACTTGAATTGGATAAAATCCTTAGTCAAGATACTTTAGACTACGACACACTTAATGAGACACTCGACTATTACATAGTTGAATACGATTCTTTGCTTGAAAGTCGCACCATACTGTTTTCAGACCTATGTGTTATGAGTATTTCGGTATACGTAGAGGACGACAAGGCGCATATTGGCTATTGGCTTACCAGTCCATCTGGAGAAGAGATAGAAGGCACAACTGTCACGACCATTATTCGTTCGTTCTCTATTTCATATCAAGGAAATCTCTATATAGTTGAAATAACCGTTGAGGATTAAATGAATTGTAAAAAGCGTAGCGAACGATACGCTTTTTACAAAAGAGGAAAAGTTCTGTGTTTAATCGAAGATTTGCTGCGTTTTTTACATATATTTTACATTAAACCATATTTAGTAATATAAAGGTGACTTACAAACAAAAAATTGTGATTGAGACTATTTATTTTAGTGGCTTTGTTATAGTAAATCGTTGATCACAGAAGTACATATATTAAACTAATTTGTGTTAGACTGTTACAAGCTTAATACTTCGAAAAAGAAAGGCCGGAAAAAACATGACACAAACGAATACATCATTTCGTGATGCACTTATCAAATCACTGCGAGGTGAAAGAGGTCATCTTCCAACGATTAACGCAATAACTGATATTAATATGGAACTTGCTTCACAAAAACAAAAGGAATTACCTTACTCTATTTATCAATTAGTGAAGCATATGAGCTATTGGCAAGACTTTTTACTTGCTCTTGCTAAAGGAGAAAACCCTGAGAGACCGAAAAGTGTAAGTGAAAGCTGGCCTGAACACCCTACTCCGGTTGATGAGGAAGAATGGAAAAAGACAATCCAGCATTTTTGTGATGGAATTGACGAAGCTTGTCACTTAGCTGAGACAATATCAATCGAAGAACCTCTGGATGCTTGGCCAAGTGAAACCCCAGGGGGATTACTGCGTAATATTGCTTCTCACAACAGCTATCATCTAGGTGAAATTGTCATTATGAGAAGATTAAACGGAGCATGGCCACCTCCAACGGGAGGCTTTCCTGCTTAGATTGAGACATAATGCAGAAATACAGCTCTAAAAAGCGTCCATTAAACACTTTTAGAGCTTTATTTTAGTTGTGTGCTCTTATCTTTATGAATAATGTGTGGGATGAAACAAGTCTTCCTCTGCATTTCTGACAATCGAAAAGTGTTCAACGTTGTAATGACCAAGTAAAGTTTCATTATAATGCTTTATGATTTGTTCAGCACTTAAACCATTACTGTCCGTTGTTGAATGTCCATCACCCACTAATGTCAAACCATCCCATTGATTGTAGCTGTTCTGACTGCAATATCTATACAGTGTTGTGTCTAAATTTATGAGAAATTTAATGAGCAACTTAACGAATGTTCTTTACCCCTTGGTCTTTTAACTAGTTCTCCTCCACAGTTAGGACAAATATACATCTCGTTTTCACTACATTTATCACAAAATGTACATTCATGCGTACAGATATAAGCAACAGAGCTATTATGGAGTTTCTTATTGCACTTTTCGCATGTATTTCTCATTTCTAAAGCCATTAAATCCCTCCTTTTGATATAATTAAATTGTATTCTATAAATTTCTATTTTTACATACGTTTCTTATTGTATTACTAAGTAATAACTTTAATATTGACGGAAAACCTATTATTTTAATTTATAATTTAAAGCGAGGTATGTTTTATGGATGAAATTGATAAAAATATATTACTACATCTACAAGAGAATGCTCGTTTGTCCGTTACACAGTTGGGAAAGCTGGTTGGTTTATCTACCCCTGCTGTTAATGAAAGAGTAAAAAAACTTGAAGAAAAAAATATAATAGATGGATATAGAGCAATAATTAATCCTGAAAATTTTAACAAACCTGTAACTGCTTTTATTTTATACAACAATACAAAATGCAAGCAATTCGTAGAATATTGCAAAGAACACCCTGAAGTTATCGAATGTCATCGTTTGGCAGGTCAATACAACTACTTAGTAAAAGTTTTAACTAATTCCGTTCAATCTCTTGAAATATTCATTGATGAATCTATGGCTTTTGGACAGCCATCTACATTGATTAAACTTTCCTCACCAGTTGTTTATAAAGCAATAAACTAGATTAATAATCTACTCTTTTTTATTACTAAATCTATTTAAGGTAATTCTATTATAAGAAAAACATGTTCTATTGATAGTTACCTTTTTAACTGATCGGGTAGGAAGATTAGAAGTGCATAGAATTTACAATTGCAGTTACCATACTGTCTGTTCTCGGCAGGTATTTTTCTATACGTTCATATGTTACAATAGAGAAAGAACATAAATTAAAATTATATGGTCTCTTTGTACCCCGGGTTTCCTTATAATGGAAAGAGGTACTTTTATGAATATACTTGAAATAAAAAAAACGCTTTATACTCTTATTCAATATGAGGATAGTGCTATTACTCATACCATTCCTCAAGTACTGGAACTGTCGTATTGTAAAACATCTAAGATTTTTCAAATCACTACACTTACGGATCAAAAAACCTTAAATTATAACGATTATGATATAGATAACGCTTCTGAAGCTTTATACAAGATTTTAAACTGAAGAAAGAAATTCAATGATTTTCTCTCTTTTATTTAACAAACGTGCGATTGCACAATATGTTATTTTAAACAAAAGAAACTCCTGGTATATGTTCAGGGGTTTCTTTTGTTTTTCTAATGTATACAAGATACAAATCTAATTTTAAAAAAACATCTAAAAATATTTAAAACAGAACGAAACCGTAAAGACGATGCCACTATTTCTTTAATTAGAAACTTTCTCTGAAAGTAGCACCATCTAAAGATTCATATCATATGTATCTTTAAAAAAGTAAAAATTGCTTTAGGTATTTTCATTTTATAGGTTATTTACTAGAAGTAATTCCTAAAAAATGAAGTGCATTTTTTACAGTAGCCATTGTCGGGGTAGAAGCTAAGTTAATACCTAGCTGTACAGCAGCGCGAGATAATTCTGGTCTTAATCCCGTTAAGATACATTGCACTCCAAGTAGTGACATAACGCTATTAATTTTAAAAAGATGCTCCGTTACAATTGAATTCAATGTATAAATACCTGAAAAATCTATAATTAAACAATTTATATTTTGCGTCTGCACTTTTACTGGAACGGCCATTAGAAGTTGGTTTGCTCTTTCCTCATCTATGGATCCTACTAAGGGGAGTACAGCGATTCCCTCTAAAAGAGGAACAAGGGTTGTAGACAGTTCATTTATTTGCTTTATTATTTCTTTTTGTCTTGTTTCACTCTCTTTTTTTACCGTAATATCTCTCACATAGGTTTGGATTACTTTTTTATCTCCCAGCAGCAAGGGATGACAATATAATTCAACATTAACAGTTGTCCCGTCCAATCTAAATATGGTTTCCTCAATGAGCTCTGCTGGACGTTCATAAGCAGATTGGATTCTTTTCCTTATTGCTGCTTTAGATGTTTCTTGAAATATATCTAAAGGACTTGCACCTATGATATCTTCCCTTTTCCCTCTAAAAAAATGTTCAGCTGCGTGGTTAACATATATAATCTTATGATTTGAATGAATAATGAGTGGATCTAACGCATATTCAATGACTTCCTGATAATCAATACCCGAAATGTTTTCATTCATAATTTTCACTCCTTAATATGAAGGTTAGACTACTATTTCAAATTTATCAAGGGTTCAATTGCTTGTTTAAGATCTTAAAAAATGATAATAAAGTTTCTTTTGAAGTTATAAATAAGAAATAGTAAGAAAATAGAAGATTAAAAGGTCGTCTGTCCTTTACAGAACAAAAATAAAAACAGCCCTTGGAAATGAATTCAAGGGCCCTCTCTGCATTTATTTAAATCATACTTTCTCACGAGTTAAATCATGGTGTAAGGCTGTATCAGGAACTGTAGGATTAGGTTAATTTTTTCACTTCAAACGAGAATTCTTTTTGATGACGAAATATATTAATTCTTCTTTTAGATCATTTACAGAGTTTTGTTTTTTCCTCTCTTCCCCTTTACCCTCTTCTCATTTGAATGAATCGTGTGATCTCTATTTCTTTTTCTTCTACTAAGAAAATAGATAATAAAACCTACTAAAACTAATAAAGTAATTAGAAGGATACTTGTAGGAAAGTATAACGTCCCTATGTGGATACCAAAAAATTGAATCATTATCCTCTCACCTCCATATGAGATTAATAAACGACTCTAGTAATATACTTTTCGTTCAGTATCTTTCCGATTCATAAACCCTTTGTACAGAAGAACAAATATTATATATAAAGCAGCATGCTAGTAAGATTTACTAATACTTCTCGATCACTTAGTTTCTTCGAAAGTTATTACAAGGAAAAACCATTACACACCTTTTTTTGCAATAACGATTATACGTTCTTGTTTCATTTCACCGACACATTGTTTAGCTTCTTCTTGGGTTAAACCTAACGAGGCCATTTTAGAATGAAGTTCATCTTCACGAGAAAATATCTTATTAACTGCAGATTCAAAAACTCCTTGTTCAGAAGCTCGATATTCTTTTGTATTTGTTGTATTTGTTAAATATTCCGAGCGCTCTTTATTATAGGTCAATAAATAAATTTCACTTTTACTAAACCCGTGGGCAAAAAACTCTTCAATAAACTTATTTGCCTGACCACTATTTTCTGCTACTTTAATTTCCTTCACTATTTTCTCCTCCTCTATCCCCATAGAATATGTCGTTCTACTAATAGGTGTATCCTTCAGCAGCCAATTAAAACCAATTTATTTAGATATGGGATAAAAGACTATAAAATATCATCTAAATATTGTATAAAATGAGGTAAATTATCTATTTATAAGAGAATAAAATATAGACTTCTTTTCTTTTGTAGAAATATCAAAAGAGAACTTTTTATGTAACCTTAAAAAATTCCCCTCTATTGTCAGAGGGGGATTTTTAGTTAACCTTTCGCTAAATCTAATGCTTTATCTGCCTTTTTTAAATCGTGATTTACTTGTTCTTCTACATCATAGGCGTGATACATTTCATTATCAATCATATATTGAGCAATCTTTTCATGAAGCTCGATGGTTTCATCTAATTGCTTTTTTAATACCTTTCGAACTTCCGGCGTCGCTGTTTCCGTAAGCGCTACAGCATATGTTCGTACACCACTCTTAGCTGATAATAATAAATCAGTCGCAATAGCAAGATCATCTAACGTTTTAGTAAGAGTACTTTTAGTGGCCATTTTTCTACCCCTCCTATTTATTGAGCTTTCTTTAAGATTTTTTTCAATTCTTTAATCGCTTCAGTAGATGTTTGAACATCTTCTTCAAGAATCTTTTTTAATTCCTCATCCTCTACCAATTCCAACATCGCTGTTCCTTTTGTTACACATGATGTTTTAAGCGTTAAGATTTCATGAACTTCTAGCGTTTCGTGCATAGCTAGTCCCTTTGCCATGTTTGCATCCTCCTTGTCATTTTTTTGACTTGTGAATTATATTCCCAAATCATTTCCATTTAAACAAGTATTGATTATTTTTTTGGAATTTTAGAAAAATAAACAGGAATATTAAAACTAACAAAAATAATAAATAAAATAATCCGGTTCGCTTGCGCAATAGTTTCAATTAAAACGTGCGTTAACCCGGCTTGGGTTAACGCACTTGATAGTTACGCATGACTCAACAAAACTCACTTTTTCTATATAACCTAAACATATTTTAAATGTTAAAAATGAGGATCCGCTTGGATGGAAAGAGTAAGAATGATTGATAATTTAGGATGTGTACTTTTTATAGGACAATAAAAAATGATAATGTCTAATAGAAGTCTAATTTACGGTTGCGTATGTCCCTTGATTATCTTTTAGGCCGATGATTTTTCTGATGACTTATTGCCCGGTGCAAACCAACCTAATAGAGCAATACCAACTAATACTCCATAGAAAATTAGAGTCCAGATAGTGCTATGAGGAAAATGAGGATCTAAGACACCAATATCTTTATGCGCAAAAGTAATAACAGCAAGTTTCACCCCTACCCAAGCAACGATGGCGTATGCTGTCGTTTCCAAGGCAGGTCGCTTTTCAAGGAGTTTTACAAACCAGGTCGCTGCAAACTTAATCAAGATAAGACCTGCAATCCCTCCAAGAACAACAACTGCAAACTGTCCTCCGTCCATACCACCGATTTCTCCAAACTGCGAATCCGGAAGCCCAAGAGCTATAGCGACCGCAGCTAAAATAGAATCAATGGCAAAAGCTAGGTCGGCTAACGCAATTTTGCCCACCGTCGGCCAGAACCCTTTTCCAGCAGACTCCTTTTCATCATCGTTATGAATATTCTCATTGTGTTTCCCAAACCGTGCCTTAATGACATGCTTTAAACCTAAATAAAGAAGATAAGCCGCTCCTATCGCCTGTATCCACCAAACGTTGGCGATAAATGAAATGGCAAAAAGAGCTCCAAATCGAAAAATAAACGCCATAAGAATTCCGTAATTAATCGCTCTTTTCTTCTGATCCTCGGGTAAATGTTTAGCTATAACTGCTAGTACAAGAGCATTATCAGCTGATAATAATCCTTCTAACCCGATTAGAATCAATAATGCCCATACGTATTCGAGCCAAATAGATTCCATCCATTTTTCTCCTTTCCAAAATGTAAGCTGTTAT
>Ga0102589_1000884_pt1 | contig 48100 bp, 42 predicted proteins | sample AraplaMF_Col_mLB_FD_76858 | JGI IMG/M metagenome (GOLD analysis project Ga0102589, IMG submission 76858) | Arabidopsis root microbial communities from the University of North Carolina, USA - plate scrape MF_Col_mLB | ecosystem: Host-associated > Plants > Roots > Endosphere | place: USA...
AGAAGATCTTGAAAAAGCTAAGAAATACTATGACGATTTAGGTAATGGTAATCAAATGCTATTCTCTCATACTTACGCAAAAGGTAACTTCCTTATACAAATGAATGGTGATATGGAAGATGCACAATTTAACAAATATAAAGAAGTTATGGACAAAGTAATTAAGTAAGTTAAATAATCCGCTTTCATTTATATGAAAGCATGTTAGAATTATCTTTGGATTAACGTCCAATACATATTATTAAAATTAAGATGGTTCAAGTCGCAGGAAGGCACCTTTGGGTGTCTTTTTTTTATTTATCTTCGACAGTGAAAATCATACATTACACATTTATGATGAGATTTCTAACATCACAAGCGGAACAAATGCAATTAATAGAATCGGTAAATATCTAATCATTAAAATGTATGAATTACAAAATTTAAAAGACTATAAAAATGCAAAAGTACTTATTTATTTACCTGAGTCACATAAAGATTTTGGTTTAGTATCTTACGGTTATCATGCAGAAATAGATGCTTTCGATTTCGGACTTGATATTAGTGATGTGACAAAATATCAAGCATTTATAGAACTCGCTAAAAATCATGTATAGTTCACGAAACTGTTAGAAGAAATAGCAAGAAAAAAAGACAAAAGTATTATAACTTTTGTCTTTTTATTTTAAGGTTATCCATTCGTAACTTTCCCATTCTTTAGGCTTCTTATCATACTTTAAACGGCCAGTCGTACAGAATGAAGCAATTATCCATTGAATAAAGTTCATCTTGGCATATGGATCTATACAATCTTCTAACTTCTTTAGCTGATACCCTGTACTATTTTTCTGCCAAATTGTATATAAACGAAAATGAGTTGTCGTTACAAGTCTAGCTTTTGTTGTAACTTGCCATTTAGAAATTTTCGTTAAATCCTCTTTGACTTTTCTCTCATACTCTTGTTTTATCACTTTATAAGTCTTATCTTTATTAATTAATCCATTAGAGATTGTAAAAGGCATTTGATGCACCTCATAAACTGTTCCTTCTTCATCTCCTAAAATATTTGATTCTACTAGAAACATATTTTTTAGTTTTAATTGTTCTGTTAATTCTTTCCCGCTCCGATAAAATGGCTTCTTTATCTTCTGCAACAAGATAACCTGCACAATTAATCCTATCAGTAAAGGATATGTTAATACAAACAATATATTAATAAACATGTTTAAAATAAGAACGCCTATTAGCGCAAAAATTGTAAAGTAAATATAGGTTTCCCTTTGATGAATGATTCTACTGTTCAAGCCAAGATACCTCCATTTTGATAGATAGTGAACACAATATAAATCGTCGCCCCTAGTAAAATAGAACAAGCCCCAGGAAAGCTCTGTATTAGCTTTATTTCTTTCTTAGGCAGTTTCACACCAAATATAGACGCAGCATGCTCCAATTGGTCTTTAATCGCTCCTACAAACCCTAAAATTTTAATTAATCGATAAACACTAGCAATCCAAAAGAATAGTAAATGGAAAGCTGTTAATGTAATCGCGGTAAGTATAGCCGATTCTTCTACTACATTGCTAACATATAGAGCTGCCACCACAAGCATTTTCGTATCACCGGGTGAAGAAAATTTAAATGTCTCTAACAATAAGCCACATACTAAGGCCATAGTTAGTACAATTACAATCTCTTTTCCCGTTCGAATTCCAGTAAAATACGTGATACCTAAACCTACTATTAAAAAAATGAAATGCCATATATTTTTTGTTTTTCTATACTTTAAGTCGGTAAATACATTAAATACCATATAACTTAGAAATAATCCCATGATATACAGGCTCATTTTCTTTACTCCCCTCTTAATTTCATATAAAAATACTGTGTAAAAAAGGGAACCACTTTTAGAGTAGCCCCCTCGTTTATTTTTATATTTATTTTTTGTTCCAAGAATCAACATCTGCATTGCTTGATGCTTTTGTGAATCGAGCTAGAATTGTATCATAACCACCCTGGATTGCTTTCCATACGAACGGGCCAATTACTAATACAATAATCACCGCTAACGCGATTAACATACCGTTTTCTGATGATAATTGTGAGTCTTCGTTTTTTAACCAGCTTTTCATTTTTGCTAACATTACATTTTATCTCCTTTATATATCGATTTTAAGTATCTACTAAAATTAGAACTTATCTATTTAAATCTTTAATTACTTATTCCAAGAATTTACGTCTGCATTACTTGATGCTTTTGTGAATCTTGCCAAGATCGTATCATAACCACCTTGGATTGCTTTCCATACAAACGGGCCAATTACTAATACGATAATCACCGCCAAGGCAATTAACATACCGTTTTCTGATGATAACTGTGAATCCTCATTTTTTAACCAATTTTTCATTTTTGCTAACATGATTGAATCTCCCTTATCCATTTATTTGAGCTATACGTAAAAAACATCATTAATTTAAAACTTCTATTACTTGTTCCAAGAATTCACATCTGCATTGCTTGATGCTTTTGTGAATCGAGCTAGAATCGTATCATAACCACCTTGGATTGCTTTCCATACAAACGGGCCAATCACTAATACGATAATCACCGCCAAGGCGATTAACATACCGTTTTCTGATGATAATTGTGAGTCTTCGTTTTTTAACCAATTCTTCATTTTTGTTAACATGTGTATTACTCCTTTTCCTATTCCATTTTTAATAATGTCTTCTATAAACTTGCAAATCCTTGCATTAAAGATTGAATGACAATCACCATCGGATAAATCACAATACAACCAATAACAGCCACGTTAAATTTATTCATTTCCATTGGCTTATTTTGAATGAGACGGTTATAGTTCTCATGTTTTAACTCGCGCATCATTTTAATTTGTGCGTCCATAATGCGAAGACTCTGTACCTTGTCCGTTTTTTGCGCTTGTTGCAATGCAATCGTAAAAGTATTTACTTCTGGACTATTTAAAGCAGCAGCAAAGTTTCGAAATGGTTGATCCGATCCTGCATACATTTCTAATTCCGCAGTAAGTGTAGATACATACGGACGAAGATGTCTTCCAGCATATATTTGCGCCTTTTTTACTGCTTCTAATGTTGTATGTGTTTTTAACAACTGCAGCATAGGAATTAGATACTCTGGTAATTCGAACTTCCTAGCTTCTATCGCCTGCTTGATTCTTCTCTTTAATAGATAATCAGGATAGAAATAAAGCAGCGGTGAAATTAAAACACCCACTTTAAATAAGTAGTAATCATGGAACACCGTACATATCAAGAAAACAGAGGTGAAAATGATGGGATATGCAACCTTCATTTTTAAATATTCTTCTGGTTTCGTATCCAGGCCAGCTTCTTCTAATTTTTTCTGAATCTGCTCTTTCTTTTCTTCTGTCAGATACTTATGTGATAACGACTGGAAGGGAGCGAGCATCATTTGATTTAAATTCTTCTTTTCAATTCGTTTTGCATTTTCTATATAGTTCGTAAGTAAGCTACCGCTGTCTTTTTTACTTTGTAGAAATGTAGAGAATACCCAATACATGACAACGAATACCACTACAGCTAAAATCGTAGCCACCTTATTCCCCTCTTTCTGTTGGGTTATAATTTGCAATCTTTTCTACACGGGTTGCTAAGAAAAAGACAATGAACATATTTACCGCTAACGCGATTTTCCCCATCATAGAACCTGCTAAAAATCCATATGCTTCTTTTGACATCAACATAATAACAATTGGCATGGCGATAACGATTAAGCAGTTCTGTACAAAAGCACGTTGTGCTTGCGACAAACTAGAACGCAATCTTGCCAGGTATAGTTTTTGTTTTTCAAAATCTTCTGCAATATCTAGTAGGACTTGTACTGAATTTGTTCCACCTTCTCGACTGCACACTTCCAACATTTCATGGAAGAAAACCAATTCTCTAAAGTTAAACGTTTCATTGAATCCTCTAAATGCACGATGCATTGTGGTTCCACCTTCTAATAAAAGAGAAACTTTTTCTATTTCTTCTTGAATGCTTTCATGCATCATTGGTTTCACCTGAACTAACACCCGTTTTGCATTGTTACTAATTTGAAGTGCATTTGCTACAGCTTTCATATAGATAGAAAGACGATCAATGACAACCAAATAGTAACGTTTTTTTCTTCGATAGAGAAGAAACCTTGGAACTAAAAACCCAGATAAAACGGTAATCAGCGTAAAAGGATCTCTACCAAAAGAAAAATAGAATACTGCTGCAATACTCATCCCAGAAAGAATCGTATATATCCAGTACATACTCTTTGTCAATTTCCATTCGTACTTTTGAGCTTCTTGGATAACGGATTGTGGTAGATACATTCGTATCCCTTTAATATTTCTTAATTCCAAGCGCCTTTCTTCTTTCTCGTTTTCTTGTACAAATTGAGAGAGAGCAGAACCCTTAGATTTTGTAAAAAGTAAAACGAGCAATCCAACACTAATAAAGATTAAAAATATACATCCATAAGCCAATAAACTATGCATACTGTACCTCCTGTTGTGAAAGGAATGGCGCATAAAGAGCTGGATTTACAGTAGAAGAACGGAATTTCTTCTCCATTTCAGCTGACATTTTTGCTGTAATGATATGATCTCCATGAATCTTTCCTACTCTCTCATTCATTTCATTGTATTCCTCACCCGACGGAATAAATTGAGAAAGCTGATTGAACTGTATATCATCTTGATAATCCAACAATTCAATCATCTCTGTAATATAACGATTTCCATCATCTTTCTTTTCCAAAAAGACAATTACATCAAATGTCTGTGAAATCAATTCATATAAATACTGGGCATCAATATTCGCACCACTTTGCAGACACATAAGCATTAAACGCCTAACTGCTTCTTTTGCACTTCTTGCATGGACAGAGGTGAAACCAGGATGTCCTGTTTGGAAAAAGTTAATCATTTTTAACGCTTCTTTCCCCCTCGATTCCCCTACAATTAATCGCTTTGGCCCTTGACGTAAAGCATTTGTTAACAATCTATCAAAGTCGATTGCATTTTCTTCTACTTCCGATGCCCTACACTGCATCGGAACAAAATGATGTTCTGGAAAAATGCGATGCAAATATAATTCAGGGTTATCTTCTACTACAAGAGTACGTTCTTTTTTCTTTCCTTTCGGAATGTGAGAAGCAAGATATTTCATAAACTCTGATTTCCCTGTACCCGTGGCTCCAGCAACTAAAATATTCATTTTGGCTTTCACAGATGCAGCCAAAAAGTTCAACATTTCTTTCGATGCTTGATTGGTAGATAATATACGCTCTTCAGAAGCACGAAGGTGATCCGCATTCTTACGAATCGTTATCGTTGTTCCGAGTCCCCCAAGTTCATCTAACGCAATATTGATACGTATATACGGAAATACGCAGTCCACATATGGCTTTGCTGTATTCAATGACTCTGATGTACTGTTTACCATCTTATAAGCTAGAGCTTTCACTTCTTCTTCCGTCTCAAATCGGTAAGGAAATGTACATTCTCCCTCTCCAATTTTTTCGTAAATAATTTCTTTTGTGCCATTGATATAAATATCGGTTACATCCTTATCTTCTTTTAAAGGTTCTATAATCCCAAATCCAACAATTTCGTCACACACCATATTTAGTAACTGTTCAGAAGGTACATCTGAAACAACGACTTGATTGCTTAGTAAAAAGCTTTTAATAATTTGCTCCACAGCTGTTCTCTTCTCTTTATTCATAAAGGATTCACTTAAGATATCACGATGTTCCTTTACTAAAAATGCACGAATTTCATCTGTAATATCTTTAATTTGTTGAGCTGTAGTTGTTCCTAATTTTCGAGCTGATTTGGAACGAATCATATAACCAAAGTGATATAAATCCACTCGATTTCGCTTTAAGGCAACTTGTTTTTCCTGTAAATAGCCCCACATATTACATGCCTCCTTTTTGATTTCGTAAACCAAAGAGACCCTTTTTCATAGAGGATTGCTGGGATGGAATATTAAGACCAGCTGCTTCCATAATGTGATGGACCTTAGCATTAATTTGCGGGGAACCAAATTGCATCCCCCATTCATAACTCGTACGATCTCTGTCATACGGAATTGTCACCGCAATCTTTTGGGAAGAAAGCTTTTCAATATCTTCTACATAGTCCTCATCTCCCATATTTAAAACATGAATCATACAAGGCAATGTTAGCTTTGCTTCTTCTATTAGTTGTAATTCTCTTTTAATTGCTAGCGCACCACGAGGGTTTCCATTTAGCACATGAACAACAAGGTCTGATTTGTATAGGATTGGATAACTCAGTATCTCGGATAATTCAGTTGGTACCGATAGAATGATGTAGTCATATTCTGTTTCTACAAGTGATTCGAAAAATGTCGTTACAAACAATTCTTTGTTTTGAATTTCAGGGAATTGAGCTAAGCTATAGCCTGATGGAAATACTAGAAAATCCATTTTATCGTGCAATTTTTGCATCAACCTTGGATTCACTTTTTTCTCTAGTAAATCTTGCTTTGTGCAAATATACTGCAAGAGATCGTATTCATTTTCTTTTCTTACAAGCCCTAGCATATTTTTACTCTCATGGCTAAGACCTGTTCCAACCGCGAAGTTTGGCCTTACTTGGTCCGCTTCTACATAAAGCACCTTTTTCCCTAAATGAGCTAACTCATTTGCCATCGCAATACTTAACGTACTTTTTCCTACGTTTTCGTTTGTCGCATAAAAGGCAACCATTCTTACTTGCCGGTCCATGTTAAAAGCCCCTTCCTTATTTGGATTCGTTCAGATACTGTGCAACATATTCTTTTACATTTTTAGATATGGGATTGGTTGAATGCTTCTCTACATAGTCTAAGATATTTTTCTGGTCAGATATTTGCGAGAATCCTTCTGCTGGTTCTAATTCTTTCCCTGTGTGTTCTATCTTTTGCCCAACTGCAACAGGGATTACATCTCCAATTGTTTTTGCACGATTTAAGTATTGAAGTTGTTCAGGTGAAACAGCCAGTGTATATAATCGCGTTATCTTTGGCTTTTGTTTTCCTTCTTGTTCCTCTTTTGATTCTTTCTTTTCTAACACAAATGCATCTTCTGTATTGCTATCTTTTGCAGCCGTAACACGTACTCGTTGGAAAAGACCACCAAACACTACCTTCTCATTGTCCCCGTCCTTCACAACTTGTTTGAAATACAAGTCCACATAAGTGTTAGGAATGATACTATTACCTGAACTTGTTTCCAAATCAACGAGTAACGGGAATGCAACTTCCCCATCTTTCAAATTTAAAATTGCAGAGTCAGCTAACTCCTCTTTCTTTACTACTTTATTTTTAAAAAGATAGCTATTTTCAGTGATGGGCTGCCCATCATTTGTCCACTTACCTATAACCTCTTTTTTACTTACGCGTAATGCATTTGGAGGAATCCCATCACCAGGTAATGTTCGTTCCACTAGCATTTCTTCTTTAATCTCTGTATGCGCAGGTATATCCTTTGCAGCTACAACAACTTTCGTTGGTTTTACTGCATTTTCTACTGCAAAATGATTGTATCCATAGATACCTGCTACTGTTATAGCAGCTAAACCTACCGCTGCAATCTGCTTCTTTTGAAACTTAGACGGCTTCAATGTTTGTATTCCTCCTTATGTAGCCTTTAAACGCAAAAAAGGACACACCTATGGCGTAAAACGCCTTAGGTGTGTCCTTTTAGCTAATCTAAAGTCTATATGAAAATGTTGTATTTATTTTCTTTAATATTACAATTTCAATATTATGATATATATAGTTTCATGTCAATCATTTCTAAAAAATATCTGTTTTTTCTATTTTAAAACACGTAATCGATAAATTAAAAAGCCCCCAAAAATCCTGTTATAACAAGTTTTCTAACCTATTAAGCATCCCGAAAATATGTTGTAATTAATCTAATGCAACTGAATATTCCAAGGTGGCCGGTTGCTATCATTTCTCTTTCATTTTATGGAGAAAAGAAGAGATCGTATGGAAATACTTTTCACGATAGTTTATGGGAGAGGCAAAATTATTATTAAAACGAAATCAATTTTGTTCCTGTTTCAAAATACTTTGCAGGAGCATAACTCTTCCCATTCCGATCCTGAAATTCGTTTCCAATGTATAGCGATACAATAATTGCGACAGTCCCCATAATAATCAAACGTCTAACACGTTGTTTTTTCTTCTTATCCACTCTAATTTCCCCTTTCTATGAAAAAAAGACACATCCCATTAAGGGATGTGCCTTTGGTTTATCCATTCAGCTACTAGTTTAAGATGGATATATTATTGTGTCGATTCAACCTATTATACAATACTACTTAACTATTTTCTATTCTTCATATAGTACCAGTTTGATAAATCAGTAATAATATGTTCCTTTCCAACCCAGTTCCAGCCTGGTGTTTGTACAGGAAATGGAAGATCTGCAAGCACCCTTCTCTTTTTAAAGTCATCGTATGCGACCCCTTTAATTTCTACCTCACTTGTCAGGCATAAGCTCATTTCATTAATACCTGCTGGTTTTGTTTCAACATTGAACGCATATTTCCCATCTTTCGTTTTTAATGGTGCATACCATTTGCGTTGGCCATCAATAATTTTTTCTTGACCATCCCAATATAGAGACTTAGTTGGTCTTTTGCTATCGAAAACATGTCCTGTTATTTCAGACATATACATATTTTTAGGTTGGAAACTTGATGCTAATCCAGTATTAGAAATTGCCTCTAAATCTTGTGTTATTTTTAGCCCTTCATCTGCAAATGGATATTGTGCCGTTGCTGCTGTATAAACACCAGAATAATTTTCATTCCACTGATTTTTATATGTTCCATTTACTTGATACGAAAAGCCATAGCCACTATGAAGTTTAGAAGGTGATAGATTATCAATACTTCCACTTAATGTTTCATAGAACATTTCTCCCGCTGTATCTTCTTTCGACACACGTTCGCTTACTGTTTCTACTACACCTTTTACACTCGTTACTCCACACATTGCCTTTTCTCTTGAAGGTTCATAAATTGCTGTTTTAATAGGATTATTTTTGTATGTGGTTTCTTCTATATCTAGACGATTACCAGCAGAGTTAATTTCCGCCTGAATGGTTCCCTTCCCTTTATGTTGCCAATCCAAGTTTAGTGTTTTCTTTTCTCCCTCAGTTAATCTTACCTTTTGTAAAGCTACTTGTTGTCCATTATGTTTTAACGTAACTACTGTTTCAGGATTCGTATATTTTTCTTCTAATACATCTAACTTTTTAATTTTATTCTTCTCTTTTTCTAACTTCTGTCTTGCATTATCTAGCTTACTTGCTGCACTATCTAGTTTATTTTCTTCCCAAGAGCAGTCTCTATCATAATAGTGATCCTTCCCCTCAGCATCTACTTCATGAATTGGATTACGGCGACAATAACTCAAACTGGACTGCGCGCTATCTCTATCAGATTCAGCACTGTTTATTTCTTGCTGAGACATATTAATATTGTTGTTTACCTTAGCTCTATATTGATCACGTTCTGGTTTAAAATTATCACGTGATACATCTACTCTTGTTTTGATATTCTTTCCTTCTCTTGCGGTTTCGCCTTCAATTCTGTCACTAGAGAAATCAATTTTATATTTAAAGTCATCTTCATCGCCTGGATCTGGGTTAGGTGTTACTTCTGTACCACAGTTATCATCTATAGTGAAATCAACAGTTTTCTCGTTTGATTCCCTCTGAACAGCATCAAGTACTTTAATTCTCGCAGTATATCGGCCACACATTTGTGGTTGCCACTTTAGTTCTTCTGACTTAAATTGCCCTGCATCACCTTCATTTGGTTTTTGGTTATCTTTTTGTGGAGTTGAACGTAAATAATTTTCTTGATGATGCACAATTTCGCCATCTCTTATAATATCAAGCATCCACTTCACTCGATTACGTTCACCTGCAGCTCTTTGATAAGGATTTACTGTTGTTCCATTGGGATCTCGATCGTTATATCCTTTATTTTTACTTACATATTCAAAACCGTTAAATGTAAATTTAACAGGTACATCTTTTTCGCTACTAGACGCTTTAACATCTTTTATTTCAGGCTTACTTGTACGTACATACCACAAATTATATTTATTAGCGTTTCCTCCAGATCCAGCATATCCCCCGGATAAATAGGCAATATCACGAATCCAGTAAAAATCGCCATATACCTTACTTCCTTGATACTGCGAAAGTCTATACTTCAGTATTTCTGCTAAAACAAATTCAGGATTCCCCCAATACTTACTAGCTATTACGTCATCATTAATTCTTTGTACTTCAGTTACCATACGATCTCCTGCAGGAACTAAATTGTTTAGGTATCCTTCATTAGCAATACGAACAAAAGGTTCTGAGAGTTCTTCATTGTTTACTTTGTTTTCATTGGAGTTATCCCAACTAAAAGAACCATTATATACAGCTGGATAATGTAAGTCACTTAAATATTGTGATTCCTTTGCGGCATGCCCGCTTCCTGGACGATAAAACCTTCCTGGCATTTGCAATTCTTTTGCTTTCATGAATTTTTCTTCATTCCCATCAAAGAAAGGTACATCATTATTCTTTGCATGTGCCAATGTAGGTAATAACAACAATGCAGATGTACAACTAATTAATAATTTACTTTTTAATTTCATATCTTATCCCCCTAGAAAACAAAAAAGGACACACCTGTACCTTTGGTAGGTACGTAAGGTGTGTCCTTCACGTAATTATCGTAAAATTATTTTATTTTTATATTACGCGTATAATGATACCAAATTTCTCTCATAATAACAATTTTATTTCTTTTCCACTTCAACATACATCATATGTTCCGCAGTTGAGTGTGCAATACGAATTTTAAAATTATCTTTCTCAAATACCTTTGTTTTTTGTGTATCTATTGCTTCCTGTAATTCATTATCTAAGTTCAAACCACTTAATAATTTCATCCACTCTTTAGTTAAAGATACTGTAGCTTTATTGTTATCTAAAAATATGATTTTATAATTCCCTTCATTATCTGATTGCACAACAAATTGCGCTCCAATAGTACCTGCAGGAAGATACATATTTTTATCGAGTAAAGATACATCGTTACTAATTTCACTGTACTTTAAATTTGTACCGAATCTTCCATTAACCTCTTTTATTATTCTTTGTGCTTCATTCGAGACTTGTTGCTTTACAACTGGCATTTTTTCTACGGCTTCAGGGTAATATTCAATATTCTCTGTGACTAGATTAGAATCCATACCTGTAGGCAATTGAACATCTGGTTTCGTTTCAGGTTTTGGATCTGGCTTCACTTCTGGTTTCGTTTCAGGTTTTGGGTCTGGCTTCACTTCTGGTTTTTCCTCTGGTTTTGTTTCAGGTTTTGGGTCTGGCTTCACTTCTGGTTTTTCCTCTGGTTTTGTTTCAGGTTTTGGATCTGGCTTCACTTCTGGTTTCTGTACTTTTTCAATTACATTGATAGAGTTATATAAAAATTGACTATACGCTTCACGTGTTACAAACATTTTTGGAGAATACATATTACCTCCTGTACCAATTGTAACTCCATTTTCCTCTAATGCACTAATTGCACCGTAAGACCAAGAATTTTTATCAACATCTGCAAATTTTGTTGTTTTCGTTGTCTTAAATTTAAAAGCATTTGTAAGTACTTGTGCCATTTGTTCACGAGTTAAAATATCATCTGGACCATATTTTCCATCACCAAATCCATTAACAAGTCCTGCTTTAGCAAGTGCTAAGATTTCTTTTTCAAATAAATGTCCTTTAATATCAGTAAACGGGTTTTTGAAGCTAGCATCTGCATCTGCTGGTTTTACGTACATATAAATCATACGAGCAACTTGCCCACGAGTTACATTGTCACCAAAACCAAAGATATTATTTCCGTATCCTTGCACTACTTTACGATTTGTTAAATCATAAATTGCTTTTGTAGACCAGTGATTTGCTGGAACATCATTGAATTTTAGTGAATCTGTGTTATCAGCAGCTTTCGCTGTAAATGCTCCTACTCCTAATAGTGAAGTACCCATAATTGTTAGTGCTGTTGCTGTTTTTAAAAATTTGTTTGCCATTGTTTGTTCCTCCAAATATATTAGTTTTTTCATAGATTCCTTTATTGTACCGAATTTAAATATAAAATCCACATAATTTAACATATAAATTTATAAATTAATGTTTTTTTATAACCGCTGTTCTATAAAGAAAATATTACCATATAGAAATGAGCTTTTAGCGCATTCATATATTTTTATTTTCAAATATATTTTTCTAGCAAAAAAACTACACTGAAAAGTATAGTTTTTTACCTCTTTTTATACATATTGATATTTTCAACGGAAATAAATTTGTCCCATTCCATCTTTGTTAGCCCATATCGGTGCTTTCACACTATCTATCCCTATCATTTTAAAAATAAAGAAGTGATGTTCAGCTTTTATCTTAAAATTCAATGGCTGATTATGATCTACGCGCCCTTTTGTATATTCATATTTCCATCCATCCATATTCTGCTCTTTCATTTTCTTCTCTATATCAGGGATTAGATTTACGTTTTTTCCTTCATACGTATACTGAAAACCACCTGTTTTTTCTGCTAACTCTACTGTACTAGAAGCAAAATCATGTGCCTTTATTAACTGCATTCCATACAGTACACCTTCTGGTATAAGAGTTATCAATAGTAAAGAAAGTGTTAGAAAAAGCGCTGTTGTTACTGTATTTTGCATTTCTTACACACCTACTTTTTCGTATTTATTTCACGTTTCCTCCAGCTTTCTTGTTGTCAGAATCTGCTTCATAAATAAATATGTGTTTTGCGTTACTCTTAATGCTGCCTTTCTTTTCATCAAATTGTTTAGTATAACTAGCAGCTTCGGCTTCTCCTTCAACCGCAATCATTGCAGGTTGCTCTTGTACACCATGTACAGAAAACTCTCGTTTTGATGCCGGATCCTTAAATGTTGCATTTTGGTTATAAGACTTTTCAAATTCTTTCTTTGCGATTTCTGGTTCAATAGCAATCTCTTCTTGCGCTCGTAAAACACCTACTTTTACGGATTTATCCATTGCTGTACTTCCAGCACGTTCTAGTGCAGACTTATTATCGGTGTGTGTTGTATCTCCAATAATCATATCTGTCATTAAGAATAAACAGCCAACAAATAATAATAATGAGGCGGCACCTATAATAAATTTTTGCATTCCTCTTCACACTCCATTAACTTTCAGACTTTCGAAATCGAAATCCACTTAAAATGGAACTTTTCTTTTGGTTCAACAATTGGTTTGGTAGCAGCAACTCTGCTATTTCCTTCATTATGCCTTCTAACTCTTTATAATAGTTCCGACTAGAGAGTAACGTACTACTATTTAATTGAGATTCAAATACATCTTCTATCTCATATGTTGGTAAAGCAGTTAATACCTTATCTCCAAAACATTCTTCTACTACTTCATGCTTTAAAAGTGCAGAAGAAAACTTATTCCCAATGATTCTCGTTTTCTCTAAATTTAAGTAAGAAACGAGCTTTCTCTCTTTTGGTGTAAGAGGATGCGCTATCTTTAGCAATTGATGCAAATCTGGTTCTGCTACAAAGAATATATAATCTGCCATTTCACATATCTCATGGTATAAATCTTTATCCCAATCGTTTCCTGCATCAATAATCGAAATAGGTGCTTCTTGGTTACCCAATAAAACCTTAATAAAATGGTCAAAGTCATGATTTGTTTCATTCTTCAACTCTTGGTCCACTATAGGATTCTTTACGATATAATTTATTCTTCCTTGCTTCCATTTTGGAATTGATAATATATCAGCTTCCTTTTGTAGCATCTCCTTATATCTTTGCAACATAAATTCACTACGGTAGTTTTTTGGAGCTTCTGTATATCCCTTTAGTATTGGATACGTATAGCCATCATCATATAGATTCTCTATATAATTCACATCAATCTGTAGTTCATTTAAATAAGCAGCTAAAAGGTGCGAAACAAAAGTAGCACCACTTCTCCTGTTCATACTGGCCACCACAATTGTTTTTCTTGGAATAGCAATACCAATTTGTTTCTCATATACTGGCTCAAAAGCCAATTTATACTGTTTTTTAATAATTGGCGCTTTTGGCGTTTTCTCCTGAATATACTTACGCTTTTTTTTGTTTTTAAATAATTTTGATTTAGAGTGCGGTTCACTGTTGCTACCTTCCTCTAATTCACTTGATACTTCCTCTTGTTCCTCATCAATAGGAACGTCGGAAAATTTCGTTTGTTGCGGTGCCTGACTTGCTCCTACAATTTCTGCTACATTTTTAATATCTGATTCCTGCAGCAGCTGTGGGATGACTTTATTATCAATATCAATTTTACGAGAGTTAAAAATGTCATAGATACCTAGATAAATCAGTTTCGCTAAAAACTCATCATCATTTTCACGCTCTGTAAATACTACAATTCGAATATCCTTCTGAAAGCGAATGTCTCTTAACTTCTGTAAGATAATTAATTCCCGCTTATCTTCTTGTCCCGCATCAATATTTAATCGTTTGTCATTAATACATAGAATATCGGGTTTTTCCGTATCCAGAATTTCATCTAAATACTTAATGTGCATGACATCACTATCAGCTACTTCAAATCCCGCACCAATAAAATCCTCACGTAAATATGCCGTATACACAGAATCACTAATAGCTAATACAATCTTTTTCATTTTAAAAAACTCCTCTTTGATAGAAAATCGCTTTAAAGTAATAGCATGTTTTCAAAAGGCACATTTGTTGCATTTTGTATTTTTGTTAATAGTTCGGTGAGAAGCGCTTCTATTTCAAATCCATCCAAATTACATGGCATATTATCAATAAGGTTATATTTGACTCTAACCTCTAAACGATCTTCGATTTCTTCTAACGGTACCTCACTAAATAAACTTTGTTCATATATAAATCCATCCCGAAGATTTTTTTGTATTTCTGTCTTGTCTTTGTAAACAATGGTTACTTGTGCTAATTCAATAAAAGGGTTATCTAAAGTTAATTTCGTATTCCAATTTAGACTCCAAATTTCACAGCGGCCGTCTGCATGCACAACATTAGCAGCTACAGATGGAGTAATTGTAAATAAACGATCTACTGGAACATTTGTAAAAGTAGTTGTTTTTCCTTCTACTACTTTCAGTCCTCTTTCCTCACGCTCATGCTCAAGTGAAATTTCCGCACCAAACAATGCAATTTCACAAATTACTTGCTCCATTATGGGTTTAATGCCTTCATAAGTTCGAACAGCAAATACACTAAATTCTTGTGTTTCATCCGTTCGAACTAATTCATAAATACTAAATTCTGCTGCATTTACAATTGCAAAAGGAATATCTTGTACAAAATTAGGATTTGTAAATAGAGAATCCGGGATCACTGTCTCTGGATGTTTGAAAAACTCTAAACCAAGCTGATATCCTTTTAGAAATGCATTCTTTGCAGCAGCTGGGAATAATGTTTCAAACCTTTTGAGACTGCTTTTAAATTGCTTCTCTTCGACCTCGTTATTAAATTCTCTATCTTGTAAAATGTTTACACGATCAGCAAGCAGTAAAAAATAGTAGTTAATAAGAGAATTAATTCTCTCCTCAAAAACTTGATTATCTTTACAATATTTATCAAATCTTCTTTTGCTTTCACTAATAATTTCATTCATTCTTTAATACTCTCCTTATCATTTTCTAGTTATTAAATAAAAAAAAGACACACCAATGGCAGGTATATGCCCTCGGTGTGTCCGTTTAGCAAGAATTAAATATCTCTCGATTCGTATATTAATTTTAAACAATGAAACTTATGTATAAGATTATCTCTATAATATCTAAATGTCAATACTACTTCGCAATTATTAATTAAGCTCACAAAAATAATGCTTCTAATTGATTAACCTTTTTCTTTTTTTGCATATGTCATTTAACCACCTAATTCAGGTAACACTATTAATATATCTAAGTACAGGATTTTCATACCAAAATTTCGATTTATATTTACAACTAAATTTCAAAAGTAAAAAACATTCATTTGATATATCCCTTGCCTTAGAGAACTTTAGATATAAAACAATCTTTATAGTACTCATAACATAACTAACAGCAAACAACTAATACATATTAATGTTATGTAAACAATCAAGCGGTATAAACACGTTCATTGATATTAACACATCAACTGACATTGACATGAAATCCTATATCGAGAGATAAATATAAGTTAAACTAACCCAGCCAGTTCATACCTAAACCAACTTACTAATTACATATTTCGCAAACAAAAATTATAAAATAGCTTTTGGATTCCTATTTTAGTTATTAGACAAAAAGGAATGCTAATAATGAATATATATCCATAACATGTTTTTCTTGTATGAATTAAAATGACTTTTAGTTTACGCATGCTTAAAATTGAATGACGCACAAAATCATTTCTATTATAGCTAAATTTCAAAACCATTTCTTTCACTCAAATACTATAAAAACTACAATCTATAATTATAGATTGTAAAGATATTATCTGTACTTTTTTATCATAAAAAAACTCATACTTATAGTATGCCCAACTAAATAAGTCATATACCTGAACATTACAACTGCTATTTATAACTAAATTTCAAATATGCTACACCATTCTTTTTATAAATCTCCTTGATCAAGAAGGTTTCAAAGAAAATCTATCTCTATTTAATTTATTAACACAAGAAGTACATAACCCGGATATGTTAATGTCATATAAACAATTATCCGATACTAATACTTCCGATTGGAATTGACATATCAATTAACATTGATATGAAACGAAATAAAAATGTATAGATGTTAATTTCATATCGATATTTTACATATTATATAAATCCGATGGTACTCAGGTGTGAATTAACGTAAAACCATTTGGTAAATCTACATTTATTATTAGTTAATAGGATGTAACAACTAGCAAACCAGCGCATGCTATATTTTATTACCAAATACTTTTATTAACTTTTTAAGGAAGTTTAAGTCATAAACACCCATTAGAATAACTACCATCTCTAAGTCGAGATGGTAGTTTCTATCTCTGATCAACATGACATTAACAATTAGGATGATCCGTCCTTAGTTTGAATAGTTTTTGTTAATTTTATATTAATCTCATAGCAATTTCTTATTTCATGTCAATGTTATCTTTATGGATATTCGAAGTGTACTTATCTAATTTCGGTTAACATATCAACCTCATCATCTTATTTATGATCTTATTATTATATGCAAGCATGTACTAGAGATCGGATATCTACAAAAAACACCACCAGGATTATTTTAGTATTCTAAGTCAAACTTTAGTATCTTAAAAACTTCCTTAAAATTACCCATAAAATCCTTCGTTTACGATTCACATTCCATGTTAAAAGTAATCTTTTTAGATCAACATGTAAACATAGGGTTAATATACCTATTATAGTTAACAAAACATTAACATTAGGTGCTTATGTGGTGTTAGAAGAATGTTTTAGTATTGGTTTCATGTCAATGTCACCTTTTATATCAATGTCAATTCGCAAACTCAGTTTGTTCTTAAATGCCGATAAAGTTCATTTTGTTGATACTGACTATACAAATTTCTATCATGACATGCAATATACAACTTAAATTGTACATTCTATACTAAATTAATATACATAAGTAGATCCGTAGCAAGTAAATGGGGAGTAGGAACGAATCTCTTCAAAGTATTATGAATGTGCTCCTATATCCTTAAATACCGTTTTGTTTATTGAACAATACTAAATCTATATTAATATTATTTACTTTTTACTAGTTTTTATACGTGATAATTACATTTTGGACGTTAGTATGTGTATTTTCCGTTATATACCTGGATTATATCCTTATAACTTATTTACAAAATAGCTTTATTTCCTTATCATTAATATTAAGTAGCCTAATTTGTTAATCTCATAGCAACTATCAGTAGTGCTACTAACATAATATATATATTCCCATTAACAAAACATTACCAATTATATATTTCGAATTGGTAATAAAGTTACTAATTCAACCGAATTTTATACTAAGCGTTAATGTTTTGTTAACAAGTATATGTTTACATGTTAATTTCATATTTCATGTAATTCACTGGATTGGTAGGGATTTTCACAAATATTATCGAAATACTAGCTAACATGTTAATTTCAGCTCACATGTTAATTATAATTAGTTGTTTATGAGTTGATTTTTGAGGAGGTAGTTACAATGATTGAGCAAAAAAATGAAAAACAAGACCATCAAATTAACGATGATGATATATTAGATGATAATGTTTTCGAAAAAGCATGGCGGATAACAGAATTCTCAAAACTAGTAGGACGTCATCATAATACAGTTTATAATTGGTTCAATATCCTAGAAGAAAAGGGACTTCATGAAACTTTAAGAACTCAAAATACAAATGAAAAACTCTATAATGCTTTAGACCTTGAAATTGCTCTATTTATAAAGCAGAAAAGGGATGAGAAATGGTCTTTAGATGCAATTATTGACCTTTTACCACACCAGTTTGATTTAAGACCAGTGTCACCAGAACATCAAACAAATGAGGTATCCACTGAATTAAACCTTCAAGCTACTGCAGAAATTATTGAAAAAATGGTAACTAAACAGTTAGAAGAAAAAATAAAACATATTGAATCTCATTATGAAGAGAAGGTAGAGAGTATATTAAAGCAGTTACCACAACCAGAAGATGTAGAAACGCTAAAATTACGCCAACGCCAAGATAGGCTTGATAATTTTATTATTGAGCATAGAGCACGCCAAGAATTAAGAAAACAAGCAGAGAGCTTATGGAATAATAAACCTGAGGAAGAGCGTACTAGAAAAGCAGGCTGGTTTAAAAAAGAGGAAGATTTGAGTAAAAAACAACTCTTCATAGAGCAGTACATACAAGATAATATTATTGAGCATATAAAATCTCTTATGAATTCAGTAGAATAATAAAAAAGTCTGGAACTTAGTCCAGACTTTTTTATTATTTTGTAGTACCAAACATTTTATCTGGATCTAAAAAATCTGCTAGATCTTCATCTTCATTTGCTCCAGCATTATTGTTTTCTTCGTCACTACCCATATCGATAAAATCTCCAAATGCAAAACCTAAATCCTCATCCTCATCTATACTTTCAATCGTACTAATTTGAGACTTTTTATACTGAATTTGGCTTTGTCTTTCTTTAAACTCATTAAATTCTTCAACTAAACCTTTAGATAATCTCGATGGTAATGCATCAGTTTTATAGAACGTATATACACTTCCTAAGAAATCATTCTTACTCACCAAATATCCATTAAAGACTGTGCCATTTATAGGTAAATTATTTGAAACTTCTACCTTAGCGTCATCCATAAAGGAATCATTAATATTCTTTTGCTCATCTAGGATAGCAAGCATACCAAAATGATGTACTTTTGATGCTTCAACTGAACCATCATCGTTCTTCTTCATCAAATCAATTGGGGGATGGAAAGAGCTTCCTCTTAATGATTCTTGAAACATTTCTATAATTGCATGGCTATTTTCTATTTGATTCATATTACGTGAAACCTTATTAATTACTAAACAGCCCGTTTTCTCAAGTAAAATACGTTTAAAGTCTTGAGAATCCAGTATTACAGATGTACCAGATCCATTAGCAGCGGTATTTAACTCATGAATAATTTCACTAATACGTTGATTTGCATAATCTCGTGAATTAGCGACACCTTTTTTCTCATTTTCATTTAATTCCTTAAATTCATCGTAAAAATGCTGGTTATCAGCAAATACTACAAATGCTACACCTTTTGATTTATCATTTGCTAATTTCCAAATTTCCTGTGAAAATTTATTTACTTGTCGTAATACATCAGGCCCATCCGCTCGGACGGGAAGAGTTACAACAATCCCCATTTTAATAAAGTCTTTGCGCTCAATAGCATTTTCAAAGGCTATTCTTGCAAACTTTGCCTGATTCGCCTTAATTTCAGCCATTGGATATAGCTGCGCAACCTTTTGTAATTCTTGTCTGATTACTGGCTTGTTATGAAAAGCCGAAAATTCTTCAATGGCCTTAATGATTGTAGAAGTTCCAGTTCCTCCACCTAAACCTGCAAAAAATAAAACAAGTTCATCCGTAGGTCTTACACGTTCAGTAATAAATTCTTTTAGCTTTTCTTTTGCTTCCTCATTTGAATCAAGGACTTTTACTGCACGCTCAGGGTTCTTACCTAAACCACCTAATTTCAGTGAAACTTGATTACTTTTTGGTACATTTTTTAATTCAGCTAGATCGCCATCATTACTATTTAGTGCTAAGCAATTATATACTGCTGTGCCATCTGTATGTGTATATTCCGCAAATTTATCTACCATTCTAGTACCAGCTTGACCAAAACCGACCATCGTCATTTTAACTGCCACTTCATTCTTTAAGAAGTTTTTTGCCATTATTTTATCTCTCCTTATTTATCTTTTTTCTTTTCCCTAACTCAATCAGTACTTGTTGCCCTCTATAAGTTGAGATCAAAAATTTATATGGGTGCATGGTTTTTTCATAGATTAAAGACATTGATGATAGCGTACTCACACTTATTTCCGCTGAACGTCTAGATATATTTGTACGTTCAACCTCTAATGAATAGGATTTTCCCTTTTTTTTCTTTACTCTCCTATCAATAACTACATTTTCCACTATTTCATTAATAGATATGCCCCTCATGTACTTCGTCTCTTGAAATTGTTTATTTACTATGTTTCCTATGTATAGAAATACACTATAGAGTATCTCATCTTGTTCAAGTATATCAGCAAACATGTTTACTACTTCATCCGCAAACTTGATTGTTTGATATTTTTCACTTAAAACTTCGTTCAAGTTGTCCCCCCCTTAAAACACTGGTTAATTATTCCTAGAAACATAGTACATCATTACACGTCGTATATCAAGTCATTATAAATAAAACTTATATACAGCACTTATATATAAGACTTATAAACACAAAATTAGAATTAATCCATATTTTATAAGGGTTTAAATGTACGACGTATATATAATGCGTATACATGTTATAACAATCTTAAATTTCATGTGATTTACATTTCAACAAAGACTATTAAAAAATCCAGATTAAAACTTTAAAAAATCGATTAAAAACCTCCTATTTTTTCAACATAAAAATTCAAGAAAAACTTATACATCGTATATATAAGTTTTATATATACGATGTATAAAAAAATACTTTTATATCAATATTAAAACAAAAATATTATTATCAAATTTATATAAAAGTTGTATATAAGACTCTTATATACAACTTTTATATAAATCGTATTTGTACAGCTTACATAATCCAATTTTTATTTTTGTAATTTTCTAATATCTCATATTGGTCGTGTATATTTATATTACTAGGGAGATTTCAAGACGTTCTTATAGCAATTCAAACTAAGGTTTTCTTTATTACCTAGCTATTTTAACAGGTTTTATCACTTATAATACCGCTCATTGTTAATGTTATGTTAATGCACTGTTCTTCACTTAGTACTTGTTAGTTCACATTATTATATATGTTATAAGAAAAATTATCCTCTGTTCCTCATTTGAATTCAATTCCTTGTCAATTTCATTCATTCCTTGAAAGCCAGTAGAAGAGGTTGTTAATTTCATATGAACAGCATCAATCCCCTCAATATTCAACATATAAAAAAGAGAATACTAAGATAAATCAAATTTGACATTATAAAAGTAGTAGGCTAACAACCACATCACTACTATGAAAAAGAAACATGTGTTCAAACTAGATTATTAAAAGTGAGATCTCATCTTATTAACATCAAAGTGATACTTACATTACAATATAAACTTTTGTAATGTAGTAGGAATGATGATAGCAATTATAACCTTACATAAAATTAACAATTGGTTAATTTTATCATTTCAGTTAGGATTACTCCTTCTTAACGAAGCAAAAGGGGAAGTAGTTCAAGTGACTAAAACCTATATGTTAAGTACCTGTAGACATATTTCTAACTTATTTTTGATTTGGTAGAAACAATTAATAATATTTGTCTAAGTGAATTTATAATTCTATGCAATAAAAAACAACTAAAAGAAACAGTTGTAATTTTAAATCGAGACAATACCATGATTTAGAAATAACGCTTCATCACATATAAAATGTTGAATTTCGAGTTAAAGATAGAGAAAATTACTCTTTATTATCAATAAGCCTTTTTATAATTCTTGAATAATTTTAATCAATTAAAATGGTATTTTTACTATCTAATAAATGTTAGGACGTCATAACATTATTTTACAAATGGAATTTCATTATAACTATTGTTAGATGTTTAGTAGTAGCTCGTCCTAACAAAACAAAGGATTTAATAGAGCCTTATAAATCAATAATTTATAAGAGATTTATAAGAGTAGTTATCATCTCAACTTCGATGTACAAAATGAGGTATCTCTAAAGATTAGAATCTCTTATTCATTTTTTCTTGTTTTACAACTAACACATCAATGTAATAGTATATGAAAAATAACAAGTATTTAATTTAAGTTTAATTCAATATAAGAGGTGTATGCATTGTCCGGAAAAGTGTATAAATATAGAAGATCAGGTACCAAAAAACATTTTCACTTAAAAGAAGCTGACATATTTGTCTTTACAGTTTTATATTACAAAAGAGCACTTACAACAAGACAAATCACTCAGTTATATAGTGCATTTGAGGGAAGAGAATATTCAGAAGCTAGCATATTTACAAAGCTTGACCGTTACTCACAATATGGAGCCATGCTAACTAAAAAAATAGATAAAAAGGCTGACAGTATTACGAAACGTGCTTTATTTTCCTTAAAAGAAAAAACAATTGAATTCTTAATGGAAATAGGAAGAATTTCTAAAAAAAGTTCAAAACGACGTTACTCAAGAGCAACTTCTTTTCACACAATGTGTTCACGCGAGGTCATGATCCGTACTCTTTTAGCGACTACAAAGAAGACACAAACGAATGAAATATTATATAAATTAGATATTCGTTCTTTTTACCAGAAAAAAAATGTAAAAATTGAGGACAACCAATTGGCCTTGATTCCTGATGAACATATTTCATATCAAAATAAAAATATCCATATTGAGATGGATATGTGTAAAGAAACCAATTCTACCTTAGTTGAAAAAGTAGAGAAGTACATAGAATATACAAAGAAAACAAATGAAGATGTAACGGTTGTCTTTGTTATGTACGACAAATCAATGTTCCTTGCAGAAGATGCAGAACCGCCATACGTACGTATGAAAAATCTATTATTTTCTATGCGGAAGTATCATGAACTATTAATGAATATACCAAATCTAAATGTACACATTTGCTCATTGAAAGATGCTGGAGATGTTATTTCAGATATCATTCTAGGAACAGATGATAATCAAAACTTGGAACAAGATATTCTTTTTCCTTTATCCCAACGTACAGTAGGAGATGTCAATTGGCGTTACACATTTGTCGAAAAAATTCAAACGTTTAAAGAATCAATAGATGGTGGCCTTCGACGAACATACAGGAGAGATAAAGATTCTATTCAAGATTTCTTTTTTATTTTTGGAAATGAAAATGATTACCGAATGATTGCAAGATTAGATGATATCGTGTTTTCAAGAAGGGAAGGAGATGAAGGCGTTCCGCTTGTAGTTATCTATCCTAAACGTGAAAATCCTAGAGATATTCTACTGATGGACACTTATGCTAATGTACTACTTCTATCCATACAAAATACAAATATAGCAACCGATGAACAGATCATGGTACATGCTGCAAATAACGTTAATCCGAAAAGACGTAAACTTGTAGAATTATATTAATCTTTTATTTTTTATATACTTTTATACAATTTTATTGATTTTTATTATTTAAGGTGATAGAATAACATTTGAACTAAACACTCAAAACTACAATCAAATCAGAACATATGAAATTAAGGCAAGCGACACACGCTGTTTTTACAGTGGGTGTCGCTTGCCTTTTTTGTATGGAGAAAGGTGGAAGTGGAAAATGACAATGAACTTACAATTTGCAACAACTACTGGGGGAGTGCTCTCAGCAAGAGAAGCACTTAAAACTCCAGAACTAGTCCTTAAACATATTACAGAAGGGGGAGCTAAATTTTGCGTTTCCCTACAAGATATCAAAATCCCAGGAAAGCCTAATTATTATTGGTACGATGTAATAATTGAAACTGCAACGAATAACAAACTAGAGATAAATATTGCGGTACTTTCTCAAGAAGAATATAACCAATTGTGTGAAGGAGATAGTATTGACTTATATTTAAAACAAACTGAAGATGCAGCGAAGTTCTTTCTAAAAAAATCAAAGGAACAATTCAAGCCAGAACTTCACAATCGTTTTACATTACACCATAAAGCTCAACTATGTCTTTAAAAAGTAGGTGAACCTTTATGGAGACATCTAAGCAAAGATTACCATTATACACTACAATTGCCTTAATTAGCGGATTTATCCTTTCATTTGGATTTGGTGTAGCAAACTACATACAGTTACTCTACTATGCATTTGAACCACCGTCTTATCCTATAGAAATTACATATGTACCACTATTTTTAATGTTCTTCTCTTTGCTACTAGGAGAATTTAGTTTTAGGTTCTACAGCCGTATACCAGCTTTACAATTTCAAAATGGCAAGTTATTAATTTTAATTGCTTCTCATATTGCAGTAGATATTCAGTTTTTATGGTTTGCAACTACTCCTATCCATGCGAAAGTTATTCCTTATCTTATGAATAAAGCAAAACATGTTAATTTTGGTGAATATCAAGCAATAGGGGATGTATTAACAGGAAATTTCCATACACTCACCATGATATTTGTATTCTTACCGACCGTATTTATGATTTTGTTTACTCTTTGGTACAGTGGCCATATTATCCGTTACAGAGAAGAAATCTTAAAGTGGGTACAAAAATACGAATATAAAAATCATAAGTTGCAAAAGTGGTTTAATAGCCAAGAGGAACAAATATATCCTGATGTTGATATAGGTCCTCATATTAAGCACAAAGAAATGATTCGAATCAAGGGGAAAGATAGAACCCTAAATGGAATTATTATTGGTCCTATTGGTTCTGGTAAGACATCTAGTTTAATTATTCCAATGATTAATCAAGATTTACACTGGATGGTACGTTTTATAAATAAGTTTGAAAATACGTATAAAAAGAATAATTATGATACAGAAGAAGTAAAAGGAACATTTTTAAATGGGATAACTGTTATTGAACCGAGTAATGATTTATGTCAAAAGGTATTTAAGTTAGTACAAGCACACAAGATTCCTGAAAGTTCAATTTATTATATTGATCCCACAAACCCTGATACCAAAAACATTAATATTTTACGTGGACCAGTTGATAAAGTAGCCGAGGTTTTTGCAATGGTTATCCAGGGTCTATCGGAATCTAATAATGCATTCTTTGAACAAGCACAACGGAACCACCTTAAGCAACATATTTATTTATTAAAACTACATAACCCACAAAAAGATGTGACCTTTGATGACTTAATAGATATGTACGACGATGTAGAACGTGTACACCGTATGCACAAACTATTAAAAGTACAGGTAGAAAAATTATATGATTTTGTTCAAAGTGGTGTTGCTTCACGTGATCAAAAAAACGAATATAAGATTATAAAAGGTATCGATGAATGGTTCGATAATACCATTCGTGAAAAAACGGGTTTCCAAGGGGAACCGGCCGTTTATAAATCTGGAAAATATCGTGGAAAACCAATGCATTATGACCGGGAAGAAGAATATGTAAAAGGTTTGCGTAACATCTTAAAAGATTTAGCCTCAAATGTTTTAATACGACGTGTTTTATTTGGAAAATCAGATTTTGATTTTGATGTTCACCTAGAGCAAGGTGGTATTTTACTAGTAAATACAGCCAAAGGAGAACTTGCAGATCTTTCTAATGTACTAGGAAAATTCGTATTACTAAGTATGCAAAATGCTGTATTCCGAAGAGAACCAAATATTTCACCATACCATCATATTATTGTGGATGAATTCCCTGATTATGTTGTACGCCCGTTCAAAGAGTTCCCTGCACAATCTCGTAAATATAAAGTCATTCTGACAATTGCAAGTCAAACACTATCTCAATTGGCTTTGGATTTCACAGAGCAGTATATGTTTACTTTACTAGGTTCGTTCCGTAACAAGATGATATTTGGTGATGTAACACCATATGATGCGAAAATTTTCTCTGACATGTTTGGTGAAACAGAGGAATTTAAAGAATCCGAATCCGAACAAGGGATTTCTCCTATGCAAGAGAATCCCGTTAGTCGCTTAGGTTCGACATATCAAAAATTAAAAGAAGTCGTTATGTCACCAGGAGATATCATGGCACAAGGTGCCTTCATTTGTGCTGCGCGTATTGTACAAGACAATCATGTGCAACCTGTACAACAAATTACTAGTAACTTTGTACCCAAAGAGGAGTTTGCCCAAGCAATCATTCAAGTAGAGATCAAGTCTGGACAATATTGGGAAACTGAACGTCTTCGACTCATTGAAGAATCTATCGCAAAATCAAATCCTATGAAACATGTAGATGCAAATAATATAAAACAGATAGAATCATTTCCACCTATGCATGGTGATAAAATAGAACAAAATAATTCCATAGAAACAAACACAGTAGAAAATGTAACTTTTCCTGATTATTTTAAGGATGTCAGTCAACAGGGAAATGTTATTGAAGAAACTGAAAATAAGTTGTATGAAGAAATTAAGGCATTCGTTATTGAATCACAACAAATCTCACCATCTCTTTTGCAAAGAAAATTCAGAATCAGCCATATAAAGGCTGTAAAATTTATTGAGAAGTTAGAACACAATCACATTGTGAGCACTTACACCGGGAATAGCCCTCGTAAAGTTTTAATTTCAAACAATAATAATACGTTGATATTATCAAAGGATTCTCAAATCAATACTACTCCTTCATCTAATACAGATTTAGATAATACGACTTCACGAGAAAATAGCATTCCAAACGAAAAATCAGAAGCAAAGCAAGAGGAAACAGGCTTCTTTAAAGACATCCTATATGATGATGTAGTAGCCTTTGTTAAGGAATCAGGGAATTCTTCTATACATGCACTACAGAACGCATTTAAAATTGATTATACACGTGCTTCAAGATTACAAGATGCCCTACAACGGAATGGCGAGCTGCCGAATATAACAAAAGAGACACATAGGGAAATAGTAGGTCCTAAAAAAAATATGGAGCTAGCAGAACGGAAGAAAGAGGTATCTAATATTATGTTGGAACCAAAAAGGGATATAAATTACCCAATTCATTTAGGAATTCCTGTAGAAACTGATCCATTGCAAAAAAAGCTTCTAACAGAGGGACTTATAACCACAGTATTAGAGGAAACAAAAACAGATATGAAAACTAATTTGAAACCAGCTACAAAAACAGTTAATCCCACTAAAGAAAATAAACTTGATGAAGAGGTTGCAAAAGTTTACGAATCTATTAGCATTACTGTTCATCAAAACTTAGAAAAGAATATGGTAGAGAACATTAGAAATAATGAAGAGCAGCATGAAGATAAACATATGGACTATAAAGAACGCAAAAAAGACTTAAAAGCCAAACAAAAGAATACGTATAACAATACAAATTCACTACTTAATAAAAACCAGCAACAAAAGAAAAATACATCTAATGTAATGAGTAAGGAATTAGATGATTTTTTTGATTAATACCTATAGAAACCTAGAATAACTTTTTATTCAAGATTATATTTTTAGGGAAAATCTAGCTTAAATTAGGAGGAAAGGTTAGATATAGTATTTTAACTTTTCCCTTTTCAAAAAATAATACTTGCACAAATTACATAAAAACGTTATATTTTAATTAATAATTATACAAATAAAACATGACTTACGTGAAGGACACACCTTACGTACCATTCCAACGGTACAGGTGTGTCCTTTTTTACGTTCTAGGAGGAAAATATAATGGTTGAAGATAAGGTAAATACTCATATTACAAAAGAACTAGGGATGGCATTTGAACCGGATAACACGCTAGAGGACATCTTTATAGAATCAACTTTCAATCAATTTGAAAGAATACGTGAACATGAATTAGAAGAATTAGCTCGTATGAAACGTGAACGTACTGTAGGGAAAGGCTTAATTACCATAGTATCTGAAAAATTATTCCCAACTAAAAACGGGACATCTGAGCGGATACAAGTGCTCACAATGCAAATTGGTACTCATACGACAGCATATTGTCCACTTACAGAGGCAGGTATAAATATTCCTAAAAATCCTCAATGGCTGATAGGTAAAACAAAACCCGTTATTATTGAGCATTTCCAAAGAACTGAGGAAGGGAACTTTGCTGTTGTATCTATCACTGCAGGAGAACTTGCACTGCAAAGAAAATTATATGAAGAAATAGTAGAGCAAGAGGGGAATAAAGTATACACAGGAACAGTTTCTGGACATATTCCATCTGCACAAACTATTCTGGTTGAAGTTCATGGTGTAACAGTAGGAGTAAGATACTCGCAATGGTCTCATTCATTCGTTCGTTCGGCGGATATTATTATTGGTGATGTTGTAGAGCTTATCATCGATAAAGTAGTGGAAAAGGATGGGCGCTATGAGTTTAGAGGAAATAAAAAGAAACTAGAAACGGATCCAATGGAAAAACTATTAGAATTAAACAAACGACGTGACCGCTTTGTAGGTAAAATTGTAGGTGTAGATGCTATTGCTGGGATTTTCGTAGAAGTTGCACCAGGTATTCAGTTTAAAGGACTAAAGGGTCGTAATCTGGCAAATCCAACTGTGGATGACGCAGTAAACCAAACAATTGTTACATGTGAGCTGCTTAATATTGATGCTAAAAATAGAAGAGGAACTGTACGTATCCTAAATTATCCGCAAGGCCAAAGTAAAAAATCTAATTCGTCAATTTACCAATTTTAATGGATGATTATGCGTACAATAGAGAAACAAATGTCTACTTATATTCCTTCTATTCCTCATTTATCAAGTGAGGATATACAAGGACTTCAAATATATCGGATACATGATTTGGATAAAACCTATGTATTCCACTCTTATGACGAATTAGTTAAGTTTAAGCAGCTTTTAACAGAGGAACAATATGCTATACTCAATTTTATTGGTGTTCATACATCCGTTCGGTTTAATCATTTATTATATCTATTCAAGAATAAATTTTCGCGTAAGAAAATTAACAATGCACTTCAAGGATTACTTTACTATCAATTTATCGAAAAATGGCAAGTAGAAATTTTTGATATGGAAATCTTTGAAGAAACATATACCTTATCCAATAATGGATTTAAACTACTAAAATACTGGCAAGGAAATATGTTCTTCTTTGCCCCAGAGCGTCTTGACAATCATGGTAAATATGTTCACCTGCGTTATTGGCATGACATAGACCTACTTTGTCATTTACGCTACGCTCCTTCATTTTTAGGTCATATTATGCATCCATCTATTAGTAAAGGGGTTTTTACCCCTTCTTTAAGTTTTATAGTAAATGGAGGAAAAGAACGTAAATTTAACTTTGTTGTATACTCCACCTTATTATCTGATCAAAAGGATCGATTAAAACGAATAATTGCTAGATGGCAGACTTTTGTAGAGTCAGGAAAAGATGTTATTATGCAGGACTTAGGGAATAACCCTACAATCTTAGTTATTTATGTTTCTACTAAAAAACAAGCAAAGCAAATTAATAATGAACTATTACTTGATTTAATTCCTGGTAAAGTATTGTTATGCATAGGGGAATCTTTACATTTTCAAGGATTACAACACGCTTTTTATCAACCTCTTGCAGAAGGGGAGATCAAACAATTAGATACAAAGCTATTTATAGAAAACTAAGCCACCTTACAAGCTTTCGCTTCAAGGGTGGCTTGTTTATTTTATACTTAGCTTGGAATATTCAAAAAAACTTAACAAAATTAATAATCCTGTATCTACCTCTATACAAAGCAAGGATTTTGCGAAATAATATTCTTTGACACCTGTTAATAAAATAACATTATATACAAATATAGTTATTTCATTGGAGGAATATACAAGAAAGGAGTACTATATTGCTACGTATACAAAGAGGGTACATGTACGATCCTGATAATAATGAGGTAATAGTAAATGAAATTTTCTATGATGGTACATCAGAAAAAAAGTTAGGCAGTAAAATGGGGATATTTGAGCCAGTTAAAGTACCTATTGCTATTTTTGAAAAGGTCCAGGAAAACGAAAGTATGACCTATATGGAAAATGTTGAAGTAGAAGAAAAAAATATTAAGGAAATACTTTGTTATTTAGTTCAAAATCAAAAGCCCGAAAAACTATATTTTGAAATACAGTACATGAAGTAATACCAGGGCCTGAATATAAGAGGGGATTTATAGCAGGGGAATCAGGGGCATTATTATACAATACATGTGGGATCTGCATATAAACTTCCTTCTTATCCCTGTTCTATTGAAAACAATTGAATATAATATAAAAATGGTTTAATATAAATTTATATTTATTGTTTAATTGATTCCGTCTATTCCCACGCCCTATGTGTTGTGGTTGAGTTTTAGAAACAAGTTATATTTTTGTTTCAATTATGAAAGGGCTTCTTTGAGCCGATTAGTGTATATATAGCTTATTTTGCTATGCACATTTTAATCGACTTGAAGAAGTCCTTTTTGTGTTGTCTTCAAGTTAGGAATCATTTATACATAAACCTTTAGGACTAAAAATATGCTAAATGAGAAAGCACAAATTTTGTGCTTTTTGTTTAATTTAGGGGAGAGATTATATGAATTTTTACAGAGTATAGCATAAAAAAATATGGATAAAACGCACATATTTCGTGATTTTTATTTAGAAAAGAGGATATTTATGATGAAATCTGAACATGCAATTACTTTAGATAAGCCAACATTATCAATAGGGGAAATCATTTAAAACTTTCAAAAGAAAAAATTAATTAACACGTTAAATGTTATGAACTTACTATCTATAAAATCAAACCTTTATATTATTGCAAATCACTAAATTTTACTATTAGGTAAGATAATAAGAATCAATTCATAATGGCATTCGAAAGAGAAGAACAAGGGAATCTAAATATGTAAAGTACTTGTTGCAATGCTAAAAGCACAAGGAATTAGAATATGAAACTTGAGAGGAGTTATATAATATGATTACAGTTAATCGAGGATACATGTATGATCCAGATGATAATGAAGTCTTAATTACCGAAATTTACTATGAAGCTGCTACAGATACTAAACTAGGAAGTAAAATGAATAACTTATCTTACTCAGCCATTCCTAATGAGATTAAAGAAAAAATAGAAGCAACTGCTTCATTATCCTATGTGGAAAGCATTGAGATGTCTCAGCCATTAGCTGTCGTATATCAAAATGAAATTAACATGTATGGAAAACCAGAAAAATTATACTTTGAGTATACAAACATTTAAAAAGAAAAAAGACATTGAACAGTTGGTTTCAATGTCTTTTTTCCTTTTAAACTATAGAGAAACAAAGGTTAAGGCTTTGTTTGGCATCCTATAGTGTTTTAGGTGTGTTATATTTATATTTATAAATTATAATATTTAGTAGATTGTTAGGTTTGTTTGCTACTATTCGATATATATAACTGGAGGAAGAATTATGGTTTTTTTTAAAAAGGCAGTATGTGGTATTTGTGATACAAAGGTTGGTTTAAATCGTTATAAAATACTAAAATCTGATGCATGGCTATGCCCAGATTGCTTTCATAAAGCAGGTGGCTTGGGTGTTGTAAGTGTAAGTACGGACACTATCGAAGAATTGAAAGCTACAATCGATGCAAGGGTAGCAAAACTTGCTGAGGAACCATTGTCATGCGCTGAAGGAATGTATCAATTCTGTATAGATAATAAATTCGGTTCTGGCTTTAATGAAAAGTGGGGTGTAAAACACTTCAAGGTATTAGAAGATAACTTGATGAATGGCGAAAAAATTCATATGACTTATATCGGAATGCACGATTATCAATCTACAACAAAGCATGATGGTTATTATGCCTACGCCATAACTAATAAACGCATTATGTTCGGACAAAAAACAATGACTGGTGAAAAATTCAAAGCAGTAGATCATGAAAAGATAAATGATATATCTTTTGAAATAGGGATGTGGTTAGGCTTTCTAACAATTGATACTCCGCAAGAAAAGATCAAAGTTGCGTTAGATAAAGATTCAGCAAAATCCATTAATAATCATATCCATCAAGTTCTAGATGCTTTAAAAAGCAAACCTACTGAAGCTCAACCACAAGAAGTATCTGCTCCAATATCAACAGCAGACGAATTAAAGAAATTCAAAGAGCTGTGCGATATGGGTGTTATTACAGAAGATGAGTTTAACGCCAAAAAGAAGCAGTTACTTGGTATATAAATACAAGATAAACAAGGCAAGTATATTAGAGGGAAAAAGACATTGAACGTATTTGTTCAATGTCTTTTTTATTACACTGCAGAGAAGCATGTATAATAAATATTGTAAATGAAATAGAAACTGCACCCTATACGAATTATTGACTAACCTAGAGTTTCTTTTTAGATGACAGTTTATTAAATTTTTAGCGATAAAAGCCAATAATTTAAAATTGAGACATCCTATTTCTTATAATCTGAATAATAATTTTTGTTACCTAGGACAAGGATACCAAGGTGCTGAGGAGGTACTAAGAAAAGTACGAATTTTCCCAAAGTCATCATAAATATTGCGTGGAATAGTCCACGTGTGCGTGACAGTATAGTTCTTTAACCTATAATCAGGTGATACAATATCCCGCCATTCAGTAAGGAACCCTCCATCTTTGGTTAAATAAAGAATCTTAAAAACCGGATTCCACACTACTTCCCCCAAGAGGGTCCTGTTGTTATTTAGGATGTATGAAAAACTAACTTGACTACTCTTATCAGAATTTAGCATAACTGTACCAGTAACGTTAGATATAGACATAAAAACATCGCTTTTATCCCCAGTACTACTGTTGAATACAATCCAGCCTGGGGCAAAGTATATTTTAGTTAAGCGGATATTATCCAATTCAGCAATTTTTAAGACTGTGTCTTTTGGTTCAAATCCCATAAAATATCCCCTCTCATCCAAAAATATATTCATTGTATGAATGTATTTTTGTCCTAGTAAATTGGATTTAACTATTTTTAAAAATTAGGTAGTATTACTACTTTACTTAAATCTAAAATACATAAGTTGTCATGAACGAATTATTATTTTGAAGGAGATGAAATATTAATGCATATAGTTCCGTGTTGTCATCTACAGGTATATACATCATTTACACCAAATCCTATGCAGTATATTCCATATGGGTCATGGAATACTTTTGTACAGCTCAACCCGCAACCACTACCTCCTGGTACTTTTGTAGAACTCAATCCACAGCCACTACCTCCAAGATATCATTATTAAAAACAAAGGCTTTCTAAAAAACTTAAATTGCGGAGTACATCTAAAGACCACTGGGAAGGTAATCTTTAGATGTATTTACATACAGAACATTGCTTCATATACAACTACAGAGGAACAAAGCATTCTATTACAAGTAACCCCTAATTTAACTTTCACTTACCTTTGGACTTTCGTCCTTCATCAAGTTAAGGAATAAGGTATCTGTGATGATGGGTTCTAACAAGACTTCAAGAAGGTTTACAAATGTTATTAAGCATTGAAGGACGTTGGGAAATAAGGGCACAATATGAAAATAAATATGTAATAGTAAGGAGAAGAGAAGCGCATATATAATATACTTAAACGTCAATATAATTCTATTTTCCAAGGGGTGATTTGGATTAACGAGGAAGTACAAAGAGAGCTAAACCTATTAGTACAAAAAATTTGTGAGACCGTGTCTTCTGTCCAAAAAATTATCCTTTTTGGCTCTCATGCTTATGGTACACCAAATAAAGATCGTGATTTTGATCTTTGTATTATTGTGGATGGTGTAGGAACAAGAAAGAGAGAAGTGATTAATCTTATCAATTGGGGTATTTACGATGTGATGGAAACACCAGTTGATATTTTAGTATATGGACCTGAAGAGTTTCAAGAACGTGCTAACCGTAATGTAACCATGGAATACAAAATTGCACTAGGGGGGCAAGTTTTATATGAAAAATACTGAGGATCTAGAAGAGTTGCTATTCATTGCAAAATCTAATTTAGATTCTGCTAGGTACTTAACTCACATGAAACCTTTCCCTGCCTCAGTTATTTGTTACCATAGTCAACAATGTGTTGGGAAACCTCTAAAAGGATTTCTTACACTAAACATTAGAACAGCCCCTAAAACTCATAACCTTTTAATGCTGCACAAATTTTGTCGTAAATTAGATGAGGAGTTCTCATTGATTTTAGAACAATACGTGCAGCTGAATGGTTATGTTACAAACATTCGTTATCCGTATTTTGAAGCACTTACTGTCCAAGATGGATTAATGGCTCAACATGCTCAAAAAGTAATGAGTTTCTATAATGAAAAATTAAACAAGCTAAATATACATGAAATTGTGATTGATTAAAAATAGAGGATATGCATAAGAGAGGGTTCCTATAGCAAGGGACTCTCTTTTTCTATGTAAAAAAGAAGGGGCAAGTTTTATAATAATGAATACTTATAGAGAAATTAAAGAGGAAATGAAAAAAGTCAATTTATCTCGAGATTGTTGTTTTGTAGGTTAAAGTGGGGAAAAGATAGTCCGTTTGTAATACAATTGCTGAGATTCTGCTAGAGAACCGTACAAAACCTATTGATATCTTGGCTTCCTAGGTTGGAGTAGAAACACTTCTATGATTGCTGATATCTCACTGACATTACAAAATATCTAGGCTAATACAGATATATAAGCAGCTAATCGCTTGTTTATACACTTCTAAACCTCTCGTGATAACAGTAATTAAGAGCCTTGCCTAATAAGACAAACAATGAATGTATTTCGCATTTGCTGCGCCAAGATATGTCTATTCAACCCTTCACGTTTTAATTCAAGTCGTATCATCTTTTGTATTGCAACCTCAGACAAAGCCTTTGGCGCATCTTTTTCGTAAACTCAACGATATGTTCCCTGATTAAAATTAAATGCTATAAACAAAGGATTATCTGTATACCGTCTAAGCCTTACATGTTCAGGAATAGTTATATAGTATTTGTAAAGATGCTTTGTATCTTCCTTGGTTAAGGAAACAGACCTAGTTACACCATTTTCTCCTGGAACAATTAAAGAGCAAGCTGTATATGGCTCATATTAAGCGATACAAGCCCTTGTAAGGACAACCCATAGTTTACTACTAAATTTATTATAGAAGCGTTTCTATCCATAATAAGAGGGCGATATTCAACGTGTCTTTCTGTTAATCCTTTTGTTGAAAGGGTAGTTTGTTTTAATAGTTTTTCTTCTGCTTCGGTAATAAAATCCTTATCACTTAGTGATTGATCAGGAATTAATGAGAGGTGAAAATCATCTACTGAAGTATCTATCGCTAAAGACATGTTCAATTTATTTAAGAACGGCCATATTCTGTGCCTTGTTTTCTAGCGCATAGAAATACTCCTAATAATTTTCTTTAGGTAGTTCACTTCATGATTTGATATCTAGGAGCTTCTCATTTGCTCTTAGTCACTTATAAAAACCAGTAATATCGTAATTATAAAGTTCAATCCTAGATTGTTTACGTCCATTTTCTGCTAAATAAGCAGAAAACGCTTCTAATACTACTTCTATACTAATACCCTTGTTCATTATAATCACCTAAATTCTTATCATATATTATAACAAAAAATAAGTGAAAGACCTGCTACCGCCCTTTGCTACGCTCGGTTGTTGGCATATCAAAAAGGAAAACGGACAAACAACCCTTTTCCTTTTTGATATGTTGTTTTTTATTTTCAATGAAAAAAAAGACAAATCTCGTCCTAATAAGGATTCGTAGATTTGTCCTTTTACATGGGAGTAATGATATGTTTAATTACCATTATTATAACGGATTTTACAAATATTTTCAATTAGGTCGGACATCTTATTAACAAGCATACTAGCTGTATTAAAAATCTATTATAAATATGTATCTTATATATTAAAAAGAAATAAAGATAAAACTATTATAGGTTATCAAAAATAGGGGAAAGATCTACTCCCACAAGGGAAAATTTGATGTTGGAACGTAAAAAATCATAAATAGTAGAAAATGTATCCGGAAATTCAATAATTATTAGACTATCACTTCTATAAAAAAGCATAAAGGGAATCACATATTTCTACATGAAATCGGAAAGGAATTGATGCAAATCACTTTATATTTATCCAACTGTGGAAATAGGCTTTATTTTCTTTATTTTGGAAAATAAGCAGTATCTAGCGTTCAATTACCCACATTTTATCCAGATTAGGCTGCTATTTGCTAACATAACTCAGTATTTACACATAACTCACATTATTATTGATGATTTTTATTAGATAAATGCAACAACATTAGTAATTACAATGGTTTTAGAAAGATTATATTCACAATGAACCATATTTGTCCGCATATCCACTATTTTTATAATTTTCCTTTTGATTTTTTGTAGGTATTATGAGATAAGTTTTAATACATTAGAAGAATACTCCCTAGTATTATGTGGAGAGTTATATATTGCTAGAATTGAATTTGTATAGAAGTGCATAAAAAATGACTCCATTTTATATGAAGTCATTTCGATTTAGTATTTATAAGTAGAGTAGCAGAAATGGATTACTAATTATACAAACACGAATAGCCCTCTACTTTCGATTTTTTCAAAAATAGAGAGCTCATTACTATTATTTTATTTCCATTGCGGTTAGCACCTGATCTGGAGTTGTTATTGTTATTCCAGCACGTACTAAACGTTCGAAGGTACGCATAAACTCTAGTAAATTAAACTGCTTTGGTAGTTCAATAACACGAAGTTTTTCTTGTGGCAGCTTATCAATTGCCTCGATAAACCATTCACGTACATCACTTGGAATCGTGCGTTCTTTATGGCCACGAACTTTTAGTTTTTCACGTATTTCAATTTCTAAAGCGATATATGCATGGAGATTAACGCCCTGATCATATGCATATTTTCTAAATAACGTTTCTTCCTGGTATTTTAGATAATTACGGTGATAAGACTCTTCCGTCACTGGTACCGCAAACTTCTGCTTCAGTAGTGCATGTACATTTCTAAACATCTTCTTAATGTTATGAAGAGAATACATAGAATAATGTAGACCGAAATTAAAGACAGCTTGCTCACGGTCACTATTTCTCTCTTTTGGTATGTGCTGCGCAATAAGAGGGTAGAGACCTTCTTTCGCTGCTGTATCAAGAATTTGATATTGAGATGTCTGATGCAATAGTTTCTTCAATGTATATACAATTTTCGTTGGATATCCTTCTTTTCGATCAACCATATCACGAAGCCCACGAATGACACTGCGAATTTGACGATGACAAGTATGCTTTAATACATGAATGAATTTATTCATGTCTGCAGACAATTCACCGATATTCATCTCTTGTAGGACTGCTTCGATAAATTTCGCTTTTCGAGCATAGGTAGCTTTTGGTGTAAATGGATCCCTATGTTGTTCTTCTCCAGCTTCTTTCGAACATAAGAAGTCTGGATCGATAGACAGATATAATGTCGTATATCGTTTTGTATGCTTTACACCTTTTTGCATTTTGCAAATTTTGAATAGGGGATTCCCCGTACATGGTAATGCAGCTGTTAATTCCTCGATAACCGCACGGATCTGATGCGGATATTTTTTATGTAAGAAACGATACATCCCACCGAAGTGAGTTTTGTTTCCTCTTTCGTCCTGCTTGTCTAAAGAACGCTTTAATGTTGTTTCCGTATGTTGTTGCATTGCGATGTCTAAGAATAGTTTCTTAGCTGCTACAGATAGCTTAAAGAAATCCTTTGTAAATACAACAGGACTAATATATACGTACGGATTTGCTTTTTCTGTTTCCTCATTCATAAAATGAGTGAGTTTGATTGTATAACGGCCATCTACTCCATTTTCGATGGAGATAATGTTATGTAAGTTTAATTTCTTTAATGCGATATAGAATTGAGAGTGTTGGATATAAGCAAATTCTTCTTTATATTGCTTGTAATCTTCCCACATCATATGTATGGTTACATTTGGAATGACGCCGTTTGTATAGCATTTTTTATGTAAGTACAAGAACACTTCAAGATCAGCATTCGTAATACCGTATAATTTATGTTTTCGTCCTGCTTTTTCTGCAAGTGCAGACATTGCGCGACGTGAAAAAGATGGTTTGGCTTTTTCGACAAAGCCTTCTACGTCAGCAATACGTTCTTCGTATGTCATGTGCTGCAAAATATCTTCTAAATATGTATCTTTATAGCTGTAGTATTTCTCCTCAAATGCTTCCACAAGCTTTTGCCAAGATTTGAGTGTTACTAAAACTGCATTTGTTGTTTTTCCATTTAAGCTACGTTGATTTCGTATTACAAATGACTTTCCCATCTTTTTCACCTCCGTTCTACAAATTCAGAAATATATGTCAAAATACTATAAAATATACCAATTTTGATTATAGCAAATCGAATTTTGTAAAAATGTCCTCCTTTAAGGCGAAATATGAAAAGATGAAAACCTCCCTGAAGCTTAGTGCCCCAAGGGATTTCATGAATATGCTAAAAAAAATAAAGGACATGATACCGCTGTAGATTTTCATCTTTCTAGAAAGAAAAGAACTAGAAGTGATAACCTTTATAATGCTTGATTTAATAATGGTTTTAATGAATTTAGATTATCTCAAAAGGGACATGATACCGCTGTAGATTTTCATCTTTTTTGTTCTATGGATTTTAGGAGGATAGCTTTAAATCGTTGATGTGATAGGCTTCATATCAAATGTTAGAGTTTTCGAAAGGGACACCATATAGCTATTTTGTATTTCATGTTTTTGAAATAAGGGGACATGATATAGCTACAAGTTTTCATGTAGGGGAAAGAACTTTTAAAATGAAAAATAGCATTCTAAACATTGATATATAGGTAGTTTTAAGCCTTTCAAGATAAATTCGAAAGGGACATGATATAGCTATAAGTTTTCATATCGAATATTAAGAGGATTGAACAAATCCTTTTATATCAGGGATGTAGGGGTTAATGAAAAAAATTTTTCGTTTATTATTTTTAATAAAGATATTGATACAATTTTCATCTTTATCTCGAAAGGGACATGATACCGCTATAGATTTTCATGTTTATATGAAAATAATCTTATTTAATGGTGCTAATGTTATTATAAAGTAGGCTATACAATAGCTATGTTTTACAAATTGTTGTTGTTCTATATAATAAATAAAAGAAAAAACTTCAATGCTACGTGATGAAACATCATTAATAGCGAGGTTAAAAGAATGAAAATTCTGATATTTTTTCATGTTTTTATATAAGGGAATTCATATAGCTATATTATTTCAACTTGAAATAATAAGATTTTAAAAATTTAAGGAAGAAGGAGGGGGACATATGGATAATGTTCTACAATTGTTTCGTGATGCATTATTAATATCGGAACCACTTTATAAAGATAACGAGACATTATGGGATAAATGGAATGCTTATTATAAGGATGTGAAAGAAGATAACAGCAAAATAGTAACTTCTGCATATCTTTCTCCTTCTTTTTCAATGCTAGTACAATGGCTTGAAAAGCAGCAAAAAAGAGGAGTTTCTTCATTACAAATATTCACAGAGATAGATCAATATAAAGATGAAATACAAGAAGCAATAGATTTATTTATTCACCAAGAGTTCTTAAGGTCCATAAAGAGTAACAATGAAATGGAAACTATTCCGTTAGAGGATGATAAACGAGTAAAACCAAATGATTATTATGAGGTTAATAACTCTGCTGTTTATTATAAATTAAGAGATGGAATTGCGAAAAATCAATTTGAAGAGGATGAAGAAACGAAAATAAAGTCATATCCAATTGAAACAAAGGATAGTAATGGACTGGCTCAACTTTCTTCTCATAAAGATGAAGATTTAAGGTTAACAAACATAGAGGAAGCAGCTCGGTGGAATACACTCGTGGATGGTGTTATGAGTAATATGGATGACTTAACAGCAGATTGTCTGGATTCTATCACTATTCAATGGTTGAATGAGGCTAAATCACCAGATGAGTTCATTGATTTCTCATATGAACAAGTTTTAGAAATGTGTAGTATTCCTAAGGCAAAAGCTAATGGAATTGAATATTATCGAGCTGAAGATAAGATTAAAGTTGCTAAAAGAATTGCTGCTTTAGCAAGTATTTTTATATATCTTAATGATGAAAATGAGGTTGTAGTTTTAAGTGATCGTGCAGAACCGGGTAAACATTACGAAGTAAAACGTGAAATCATAAAAAGGCTTTTTGTGCTTGATTCAGTGGTGCTTTGGAGAGATAAAAATACAAATGAATACATGGGAATAGAATCATGCCGAATTAAACCAGGTAGTTTCTTGTCAAGCTACTTATATGGTTCAAATAGTACAAACGCATTACTTTCTAAAAAAGCACTGGAATACAATAGTTATAGGCATAAGTATCACAAAAGACTAATTCGTTATTTAACATGGCAGTGGAGAATTCGACAAATGTTTTCTAGTTTAAGCAGGCCTTATTCTATAGGTGGGGATAAAGGACTATTAGCAGTAATGGATATTAAACAAAATCAAAAACCTAATAGAATCAGAGACCAATTAGAAAATGTCTTAATGGATCTAGAACGTGAAAAGGTTATTTCACATTGGGAGTATGAGAATGGATTAGATGAAGAGCAATTAACAAAAAAGAATTGGTTTAAAAATTATTATTCACAGTTAGGTATTAGGATATTTCCACCTAAAGAGTTAATGAATGCAATGGAGGATCTACCTAAAAAGAATAATACCAATGTGATACAAGTGGAAAAAGCTGTTACCAAGAAAGAAAGTAAGCCCATAAGTGTGGATGAAAGTGAATATGTAATCCGTGAAAAGATTATATTTTTGCATACGAAGAAGAATATAACAATGAGGGAGCTTTCAGAAGAGATAGGCATATCACAACCTACTCTTTCTAGGTTCTACAATCAAAAAACTAAGCGTCTTTCAGGTGTTGCTAAAGAGAAGTTGAACCGTTGGTATAAAAGGCAAGTTATAATCGATAAAATGTAATGAATAAGCTTACAAATTATGTATAAGAAGAGTAAAGTGAAGGGATGTCCTAGATATGGTACTAGGACATCTTTTTTTGCTTTAATGGGGTTTAATCTATAAATAATAATCGATAATACTCTTAATAGATTAGTGAAATCATAGTAAAAAATTCTTCTATAGACAAGAAGTTTTTTTAGTAAGTCTATCCTATTCTGAATCTAGTACTGTTTGGTTCAATTTTATGGATCACTTCGTTTATGAATATGTAATTTTACATATTCATATAAAGTACATATATACATAAAAAACCATAAAATTATATTGAAATCATTTTTTAGAAAGATATACATTAAGATTGAATTATATCATTAAATTTTTCATTTAATTATCGTAGTATAATTATTTCACCTAGTGAATTTAAAGTTACACTTAAATTTTTTAAGTATAACTTTAATGAAACAAAACATTTAATATCAGAAAAATCAAATATAACATATGCGATTTTCTAGTTTACTTATGAAAAAAATAGTGTTTAAATGATGGGGAAGTAAAGTCTTTACGCTCTATTAAAAAATCGAGTGTACGAGAGGAGAAATTCTAACGTTAGATTTTACAACATACACGATTAATATCGTAAAAAATAATAGTGAAGAGGTGTACGGAATGAAGAATAAAATTATGGCAGGATTTTTAATAACATCAATGGTTTCTGGTGCTACTATTCCTATCAATACACTCGCAATGCCAATCGTTCGGGCAGAAATGAAACAAGATAATATAGATATTTCCTCAGCATTAAGAAAAATAGGTGCACACTCCAAATTAACACAAACCTTTATAGATGGAGCCTTAGCAAGTCCGAATGTACAACTTGAAGAAGTTCCATCTTTAAATACAAATCAATTTCTAATTAAACAAGATATGAAAGAGTGGTCATCCGAACTTTATCCAAAATTTATTCTATTAAATTCAAAAAGTAAAGGATTTGTAACTAAATTTAATAGTTATTATCCAACATTAAAAGGGTTTGTAGATAATAAGGAAGATAAAGATGGGTTTACAGATAGACTGGAAGTCCTTCAAGACATGACCATAACAAACCAAGAAAGTGTGCAACGTCAAATTAATGAGTTAATAGATCTAAAACTACAGGTAAATAAAAAGTTGAAAAATCTTGATTCCGATGTGATAAAAGCACAGAGTATCCTTAGTTCAGAGGGAACAGGAAAAATAGATAAGTTAAAAACAGAAATGCTAGATACAAAAAAATCAATTCAAAATGATTTACAGCAAATAGCATTATTACCAGGAGCCTTAAATGAACAAGGGCTAAAGGTATTCCAAGAAATTTATAGTCTATCGAAAGATATCATTGAACCGGCTGCTCAAACAGCAGTAGTAGCGTATAACAAAGGAAAAGAAATAAACAATGCTATTGTAGACGCAGAGAAGAAAGCAGAGCAAGAAGCAAAAGAAAAGGGAAAATCAGCTATAGAAATTGAGGCTGCCAAAAAAGAAGCACGTGAAGCAATAGAGAGAAGTAAAAAAGGTGAAATTGCTGCAGCTGCAGTTACAAAAACGAAAGAGTATGATCTTATGAAAGTGATTGATCCTGAAAAAATAAAAAAAACATATAATACTTTTGCTGAAATTAATAAACTAACAGCAGAGCAACGTGCATATTTAAATGATTTAGAGAAACAAAATCAGAAATTATATGACTTAACAACTAAATTAACTGTAGCGGATTTACAAAAATCAATGATTCTTTTCATGCAAAATGATTTGCATACATTTGCTAACCAAGTAGATGGAGAAATTGAGCTAATGAAACGTTACAAAGAGGATTTGGATCTAATAAATAATAGTATTACAAAATTATCGACTGAAGTTGATGCCAATAACACTCAGTCTCAAAAAGATACATTAAGACGATTAAAAAGTGTAACAACTCAACTCGAAGAACAAGTTTATAAATTCTAATATTAAGAACATATGTTTATCAAAAAGATTATATTGCAACTGAAAATAAGGAGGAGATCAAATGATGAAATTTCCATTTAAGGTTATAACTTTAGCCACTTTAGCAACGGTTATAACTGCTACGAATGGTAGTACTATTCATGCACTTGCACAAGAACAGACAGCTCAGGAACAGAAAATAGAAAATTATGCGTTAGGACCTGATGGATTAAAGAAAGCGTTGGCTGAAACAGGCTCTCATATTCTTGTAATGGATTTGTACGCAAAAACTATGATTAAGCAACCGAATGTAAATTTATCCAACATTGATTTAGGTTCCGGAGGAGGAGAATTAATCAAAAATATTCACCTAAATCAGGAACTGTCACGAATCAATGCAAATTACTGGTTAGATACAGCGAAGCCAAACATTCAAAAAACAGCACGTAATATTGTAAATTATGATGAGCAATTTCAAAACTATTACGACACATTAGTAGACACTGTAAAAAAGAAAGATAAGGTAAGCCTCAAAGAAGGAATAGGGGATTTAATCGATACAATTCATACAAATTCAAATGATGTTACGGAAGTCATTAAGATGTTAGAGGCTTTTAAAACAAAGTTGTATACAAATACTGTAGATTTTAAAAATAATGTTGGTGGTCCAGATGGACAGGGCGGATTGACGGCTATATTAGCGGGAAAACAAGCACTAGTCCCACAACTTCAGGCCGAAATTGAGAATTTACGTTCTACACAGAAATCACATTTTGATAATGTATTAGCCTGGTCAATTGGTGGTGGATTAGGAGCTGCTATTTTAGTTATTGGAACGATTGCAGGAGCAGTAGTAATTGTTGTGACGGGTGGTACAGCTACACCAGCTGTTGTTGGTGGTCTTACAGCTCTAGGAGCCGCTGGTATCGGTTTAGGAACAGCAGCTGGTGTCGAGGCATCTAATCATATGAATTCTTATAATGAAATTTCGAATAAAATCGGAGAATTAAGTATGAAAGCTGATCTGGCTAATCAAGCGGTTATTTCACTTACTAATACCAAGGACACTCTAACATATTTGTATCAGACAGTGGACCAAGCAATCATGTCTCTAACAAGTATTCAGCAACAATGGAATAAAATGGGGGCTAATTATAAAGATTTATATGATAATATCGATCAAATGCAAGAACATAAACTTTCGTTAATACCTGACGATTTAAAAGCTGCTAAACAAAGTTGGAATGATATTCATAAGGACGCAGAATTCATTTCCAAAGACATTGCTTTTAAACAAGAAAAAACAAACTAAAAATCAATATATATTAATAGGAGGAATTAAAGTGAATAATAATTTTCCTTATAAACTACTTGCTGTATCGACGTTTTTAACCCTGACAACAACTACTGTAGTTTCACCAGTAGCTGCTTTTGCAAGTGAAAGTAAAATAGAACAAACCAGTACGGAAGATATATCTCTTTCTGTAAACAGTGAAAAGATGAAAAAAGCTTTGCAAGATGCTGGGGTATTTGCAAAATCCATGAATGATTACTCTTATTTGTTAATTAATAATCCAGATGTTAACTTTGAAGGAATTGATATTAAAGGATATACAAATCTACCTAGTCAAATTGCACAAGATCAAAAGAATGCAAGAGAGCATGCTACAAAATGGGATGCGCACATAAAAAAACAACTTTTAGATACCCTTACAGGAATTGTAGAGTATGATACCACATTTGACAATTATTACGATACATTAGTAGAAGCAATTAATGAAGGAGATGCAGATACATTAAAAGAAGGCATTACAGATTTACAAGGTGAGATTAAACAAAACCAAGCATATACACAGAATTTAATACAAGAACTAGCTAAGTTAAGAGATAGTATTGGAGAAGATGTCCGAGCATTTGGAGGTCATAAAGATATCTTGCAATCGATTTTAAAAAATCAAGCATCTGGAATAGATGAAGATGAAAAACGCCTAAATGATGTTTTAGAGCAAGTAAGACATTTTAAACAAGTAGAGTCGGATGGAATAATAACTGTATCAGTTCCCTCAATTCCTACATGGATTGCTGGCGGTGTAATGATTGGGGTTGCAAGAAATAATTTAGGTACGTTAGAGCCGTTATTAGCGCAATTACGGCAAACGGTAGACTATAAAATAACATTAAATCGTGTAGTTGGGGTTGCGTATAATAATATTGCTGAAATGCAAAATGCAATTGGATCAGCTATTAATGCTCTTACCTATATGTCAGCACAATGGCATGATTTAGATTCTCAATATTCAGGAGTACTTAATCATATTGATAAAGCATCCCAAAAGGCAGATCAAAATAAATTTAAATTTTTAAAACCTAACCTGAATGCAGCAAAAGATAGTTGGAAAACATTAAGAGCAGATGCATTTACATTAAAAGAAGGAATAAAAACATTAAAAATGGATCCTGTTTCTTCGAAAAAATAGGGAAGTATACTAAAAAGGTGGAGTTGTATCAAGAGCTTCACCTTTTTTTATTGTAGTTGAGTTGTATAAACAAGTTTCATCTTGTTTCAATTGTGAAAGGACTTCTTTGAGTCGATTAGTGTATATATAGCTTATTTTGCTATGCACATATTTAATCGACTTGAAGAAGTTCTTTTTGTGTTGCATTCAAGTTAGGAATCACTTGTATATAGAACATCGGAGGCTAATAGTACACTAAATGAAAAAGCACATAATTTGTGCTCGTTTTTCTCATGAAACAATAGGGGTTTATTTAAAGGAAACGATCTATGATTGCGATTGTATGGAATATCTAAACATTCAAAAGTTAAATATATCCGAACAAATTAAATTTATGCATAATGGACAAATGGTATTAAGAACATTACAAGACATATGTAATGAGAGAAAATTTACTATCATCGCTTGTACTGTAGTAAAGATATTAAAATAAATAGGCACGAGGGCTTATATTTAGATATTACAACTAAAAAATAATGTGAATAACTAGCACAGCTATTAGGCTTTTTTCATTTAGAAAAATACTATGGACATTATTAAATTTTTTTGATTAGATCTGACATTTTATTAACACTCATACTACTAATAATAAAATCTATTATAAATATATATCTTATATATTAAAAAGAAATAAAGATAAAACTATTATAGGTTATCAAAAATAGGGGGGAACTGTACTCCCACAAGGGAAAATTTGATGTTAGCACGTAAAAAATCATAAATAGTAAAAAATGTATCCGTAGATTCAATAATTATAAGACTTTCAATTCTACAAAAAAGCAGAAAGAAAATCATATGTTTCTACATGAAATCGGAAAGAAATTGATACAAATTACTTTATATTTATTCAACTATGGAAATAAGCTTCATTTACTTTATTTTGGTAAATAAGCAGTATTTAACGTTCAATTATCCACATTTTGTTCAGAAAATGTAGTTATTTGTTAACATTACTCAGTATTTACACATAACTCACATTATTATTGATGATTTTTATTAGATATATACAACAATACTAGTAGTTACAATGGTGTCAGAAAAATACTATTCACATTCGAGTATATTTGTCCTCATATTCACTATTTTTATAATTTTATTTTTGATTTTTTGTAGGTATTATGAGGTATGTTTTATTACATTAGAAGAATACTCCCTGGCACTATGTGGAGAGTTATATAGTGCTAGAAGAGAATTTGTATAGAAGTGCATAAAAAAAGACTTCATTTTACATGAAGTCCTTCTGATTTTGTATTTATAAATAGAGTAGTAGAAAAAGAGTATGAATAAAACAACTACGAATAGCCCTCTAATTTCGATTTTTTCAAAAATAGAGAGCTCGTTACTATTATTTTATTTCCATTGCGTGTAGCACCTGATCTGGAGCTGTTATTGTTACACCAGCACGTACTAAACGTTCGAAGGTACGCATAAACTCTAGTAAATTAAACTGCTTTGGTAGCTCAATCACACGAAGTTTTTCTTGTGGCAGCTTATCAATTGCCTCGATAAACCATTCGCGCACATCACTTGGAATTGTGCGTTCTTTATGGCCACGAACTTTTAGTTTTTCACGCATTTCAATTTCTAAAGCGATATATGCATGGAGATTCACTCCCTGATCATATGCATATTTTCTAAATAACGTTTCTTCCTGGTATTTTAGATAATTACGGTGATAAGACTCTTCTGTTACTGGTACCGCAAACTTCTGCTTCAATAATGCATGCACATTTTTAAACATCTTTTTAATGTTACGAAGAGAGTACATAGAATAATGTAGGCCGAAATTAAAGATAGCTTGCTCACGTTCGCTATTTCTCTCTTTTGGTATATGCTGCGCAATAAGAGGGTAGATACCTTCTTTTGCTGCTGTATCGAGAATTTGATATTGAGATGTCTGATGTAATAGTTTCTTCAATGTATATACAATTTTCGTTGGATATCCTTCTTTTCGATCAACCATGTCACGTAGTCCGTGAATTACACTGCGAATTTGACGATGACAAGTATGCTTTAGTACATGAATGAATTTATTCATGTCTGCAGACAATTCACCGATATTCATCTCTTGTAGGACTGCTTCGATAAATTTCGCTTTTCGAGCATAGGTAGCTTTTGGTGTAAATGGATCCCTATGTTGTTCT
>Ga0102589_1000890_pt1 | contig 47896 bp, 34 predicted proteins | sample AraplaMF_Col_mLB_FD_76858 | JGI IMG/M metagenome (GOLD analysis project Ga0102589, IMG submission 76858) | Arabidopsis root microbial communities from the University of North Carolina, USA - plate scrape MF_Col_mLB | ecosystem: Host-associated > Plants > Roots > Endosphere | place: USA...
AAACCTGTCATCCTGATTCGCCCGGCGCTGCGGCAAGCGGCGCCGGGCGATTTGCCTTTTCCGCCCGTGATGTTCCGACACCTCCCCGCAGCTTCGTCGACAAGCAGCGACCCAATAAAAAAACCCCACCGGCGCGTTTCACGCCGGCGGGGTTTTCAACGTTCAGTCTACCGACTTCGAAGAATGGCTCTAAGCATTACTAAACGCCAATCATCGCATTAGTACGCGCAATGGCACCATTATTCTCTTTCCAATCAACATCTTAGGTGAACCACTGGCAGCCCTGCTCGCCATTTTTGGGGGTAGCTACCCTCCCCCCTATGGTGGCGAAGTTTTTTTGAGCACCGCATCGCATTACTAAACGCCAATGGCGTCGTAACCCCTTGTGGCAAAACGACTTTTGGCGTTTTTCTCCTTCCTCACCCCCGCCTTCCGTGCATCTTGAGCGCCTTAGCGCGCCATGCTGGAGTGCCGATACGCAACTGGAACATCGGCCCCCCACGCCACAGAGCCCGGCGACAAACTCAGGCCTCGAAGTTCGCCTCAAAGAGGTCGGTGTTGTCTTCGTGCTCGTCATAGACCTGCACCACAATGGGCTCCATCAGCTTATCGACGCTTACCGCGGGCAGGGATTGATTCTGCGCCAACACCCCGAGTAGCTGCTTACCGAGTTCCTTGTCGGACTCCACGATAGCTTGCCTCTTGTTCTCTGCGCTACCCATAGTAGCCATCATTGGTACACTATCGCCAATTCGGCGCTTGGCTTGCGCTTCAATTCGCTTATAGACATCGTTGCGGACTCGCCTGTTAGGGTTCGTCCGTTTCCGGCTTTTCGCTGCCTTGCCGAGGTCTGTAGGCCGGGCCACAAGCTTCTGCTCTTGAGGCGTCATGTTTCCGTAGCGATTTGCGTCGCGCTCAGAGATGTGAAGATACTCAATGCTTCCGTCATTCTTTCTCCACACAAGGAAATTCGTGGTCCCCGGTAGCTGGCATACCCAAATCTTGGGGTTTTGCTTGTGGTTATTGCGAGCAACTTTTGGCTTCCACGACTTCTTCAGGTTCTCACTCGTGTAGGTTGCTGTCCCGATGTGAATGAAGCCTTCTCGGTTAGCGCATTGCCTGAATGGCAAGACCCTCAGCAGGAGTTCATCTTCACTCCAGTCCGGTGCGGCATCTCCGCGACGAATGCGTTGGATATATCTCATCATGTCCGCTCGGACAGGCAAGACCTCTGGTTTCGTCGCATTGCGCATCTCGGTGGTGTAGTACTCGAGCGCTTCGGATTCCACATTGAGCTTATCGATGGCAAGCCAGACGCATTGACGCAACTCAGCGAGCGTCAGCAAGGCCTTGTCGGCGGCGTCCTTCCGCTTTTCCTTGTCCCGTGTACGGATTTTTCGGGTGTACGCCCCCGGATACTTGTCGAGCTCCTTTTTCAAATACGCATTGAAGCTCTCAATCGTTCCCTTCGCTTTGCCTGTGTAGCCTCTCACACGTTCTCGGCTCATACCGAGCGACTTAACGACGGTCTCCAACATGGACTCGCTCATGGCAGGACCGCCATCAACCAGAATCGCGTCCCAGTATCCTCTCGGTAGACCATCTGTCGACACGAGGCCATACTCTTCCGCGAGCTTCTTCTTGTCGCTCATCGCGCTGAAGATGCAGTAGCGATAGGCATCACCGCTTTCCGCATTGGGCCAGATATGCATGCCAGCAAGCGCGCCGCTCGCCAGGCAAACTCCGGCCAGTCCGTTGGCGAGCCCTATCGGTATGCAGGAGATAGCATCCCGTATGAGGTACACGGGCAAGGTCACACCATCCAAGACGAGAATCTGTTTCGAATGGTCCAGCAGGTCCGTCGCATGACCGCGCCTGGGCGTGAAGTCGTTGTCAGCATCCTCTTTACCGACCTTCGCCTTTCGGTTGCGGATATCTTGGAGAACCTCTTGGCAAACTCGACGAAACTGATACAGGCTCCCTGCCCGCCTTCTATCCCAAGGCGCCTCGACAGTCTCACCATTCACTGTCGTGGTCGCGAAGCAGTCATTGTCCAAGTACTCGTCATAGGCCTCGTCGTAAGACATGTCTTTGTCAATCACGTACGCTTGCACCGCTCGCGCCATTCTTGCGTAGAGCAACGGGTTCATCTGAACACCGAGGTCAATCGCGGCACCAGAATCGAGGTATCCGGCTGGCTTGGGCCCCGTCTTCTTTCCTCCGAACTTCCTGCGCTTCTTGCCTTCCCCTCCTCTCTTCAAAGGAATCATTCCGCTAGGATTGCATCCGTACCACCAATAGGCGGTGAGTCGCTTTCGCAGCGTTGACTCATCCATGCCACTCTGCTCCACCGCTACCTTGACAAGGGCAGTCCTGGTGTCGGAGTCGGCAACGACCGCCATGAAGTTCTTTTTGCTTACCAGGTGTCGTATTGGGGCGAGACGGGTGACGATTTGGCGCCGAATCTTTTGCGCCTCATCATGAGTTAGCGTTCCCAGCGGGACGTCCATGTGCTTAGGCCGCACGATATCAGGGACCTCTATCACATCCACTCCAAACCGTCCCTGCAGCTCGAACCGTCTCCAAGACCGCGGTAGCTTGCTGGTTTTCGGGCGCTCTCCTGGAATCACCTTGAGCATAAATATTTCGTCGGACTCCTCCCTGTAACCGAGGTACCGCCAATACGAGTACTTGCGCCCCTTCTCCGCCATCCGCAAAAGCGCCCCTCGGTTATAGGGCCGATAAGCGATGTCATCGCTCTCCGGCGTATCGAACACCGTCATTTTTTCGTCAGCCATGGCTATCTCTCAGGAGCACCAGTTCTTTGTGGGACTGGAACTTGTGACGCATGTCCAGGCGAATGAAGCCGAAGAAGACCGCGGCCGCGAATAGGCGATGGCTGTCGTCCAGGCCCACACCATACCGTCGACCCACCATGCCCAACACTCTGTCGGCAGTACCGGACGCCGTTGTGGAGTTGAGCAGGCGCGCGAATTCCCACGCGGGGCGGTGGACGGCATCTCGGTTCTGAAACCGTAGTCGGCTAAATAGAGCCCAGTGGTTCCCGAGCTCGACCTTGGGGAACTCTTCCTGGCTGAGGACCTCGTACGTGAAACCCCATCGATTGCAGAAGGCCAAATCACGCGCAACGCGATTCTTGAACGGCTTTCCCCGTTGCATCTCCTTCGGCTTCACATTGATAGCGTGGTAGACGATGCGCCGCGTCCATGGGCACAGGATGGTAAGCATGAGGTCCAGTGTGGGCAGCTGATTTCTGTCCGTTATCGCTCTGATGATAAGAAGTCGGTCGGTCTCCTCGTCGCCGTAGTAATACTGCGACCGAATGTCCAGCACATGGGGACAGAAGAATGCCGCCAACTGGATGCGCTGCTCCTGCCCTGCATGCGCCGGAACGGCTCCATTCCCATACTTGGCAAAAGGATTGTCGCTGACGATGTACTCGGTTTTCTTTCCCGTCACATCTCTTGCGCGGAGAAACGGCTGGTACTCCTCGCCCGCTTCAATCTCCCACGGGTCGACTGATGGCAGATTGAGAGGCCAACGCAACTGACCGGGGAAAGCCATTAGGTGCCTGAGGTTCATTTCCGCCTCCTGGAAGCAGCGCGCCTACGGAGCAGTGTGGCCTCGCATTTAATGCCGGTCCGAACCTCATTGTCCGAAAGCATCCGAATCCTAGACATCGCTGCTTCAGCGTCTGCAAAATATCCTCGAGCTAACCAGTATCGGCATAGAATTCGTTGCCGGAATTGTTCCCGGGTCTCTTCAAGCTCGAGCCTTGCGGCCTTCGAAAGCGGTAGGCCAACGTGCCTCCATCTCCGCCCACTCGCCCCAGGAAACCCTGCGATAAGCAAGAAAAATGAGACGCGAAACGGGCGTTCCCCCTGCGACATCCAAAGTATCCGGTGCTGTTCTCTCATGTGTTTCACCAAGGAAGCATCAACGGACTCTGTCCAGCGGATTGGGCCGCTGAAATTCAGCTTTGAGGGGAGCACGCTATCGAGGTATGCCACGTCGTGTCCTCGCAGCCACCGCTGCACTCTGGGACGAAGCCGCCCCAGAACCTCATTCCGCAAGGCGTTGGGATATCGTTCCATCATTGCTCTCAAACGCTCGCGACAATACGGCGTGAACTCCTCGACGGTTACGGTCTTCGTACCGAGCGCTACCAGACCTGTCCGTTCCGCCTCAACCTCCCAATCTTGCCTTCCTCGTTGAGCCCTTTCCTGAGGGATGATTGCCTCGACTCCTTCGTTCAACCGATGCACCGAAAATTCATCACCGAACAGCGCAAGAATTAGTGCGCTCCCCGCCACCGGTTTTTGAACCGGCTCTCCGAGGTATAGTCTCTTATAGAATTGACTTTGGTCCGATACCTGGATGCGGTGCCGCTCTACAAATTGGCTACCTAGTTTGTCGTTCATGAATTCGCGCAGAAGTTGTGCACTCCATTTCATCCTCAGAATTCCGAGTTTGGCTGCGTTTCGTTGCATATGAATGGCGAGGGTAGTCCCGATAGACTTCGTCATGTCATTGTCGAGAAGTCCTCTTATTACTCGCGCGAGCTTCATGTCCTGTTCTAGCTCAATATCCTTTAGCCCTTCTGCTCGGGAGCGCAACGGTCCTCCACAAGCACATCGGTCGCGCATCAGCAGTTTCCAGGCCGAGTTCCTATACCGATAAGCGCACACTTTGCAAAACTCAAACAGCGCTTCGCCATGCTTATGACAAACGGCCAGCCCTGAAAACAGATGGGTTCGCCTGACAATTGGGATACCAGCTTCTCCGCTTCTGATGCATGTGGGACAGTATGCGGCTGACCAGGAAAATCCCATATGCATAGCAGGCTTCGCGTTCACGTACGCTTCTTCCCCTTTTCCATTCTCGACCAGCTCTCGGAAATCTTCCGATGTCTCTGCATCGAGGAACGCATGAAAGAGTGGCGCAAGACTGTGCTGACGCATGAGCATATTTCCGCACCACCCCGTTCCAAGGATTTTTGCGAGACCACTCAGATTGATTGGCAAAACCCATGACGTACGTCTGGCGTTTGGATGACCATTTATGGTTTGGATTAGTTGCGCCCTAACCTCTTTGTCGATATGCATGAACAAGCGATGCAGGAAATGCGGAACCGGCTCTGCTTGTTGTATAGCCGGCATGAACTGGTTATTTAGCATCTAGTGTCTATTTCCTCGTGGCGATGCAGGCCTTCTGGACAATTCGCCACCGTGCAGCGCGTCCGGCAGCGCGAAGTGTGCGCGCCGACCATCTGAGACGACGCTGGACGAAAGCGCCTCTGGTGTCGACGAGTTCTCTCACGCTGGATTCAAGCTTCGTCAGCCGCACAAACTCATAGGGGGTCAGACCCATTGCTTCTGACATACGGCGTTCGGACCTGCGCAACGGTCGGTCGGTACGTCGGTCTAACGAGTGCGCCGCGGCCAAGGCCGGTGCGACTAACTGCTTTGTCATCTCCAACGACAGCCTGGAACCTGCGCCACTTGAGCGCCTTCTCGGTGGCGAATGCATGTCCAACCAGACGGGGTCATCGCGGTAAAGCCATTTCCACACAAGAGGAACGCCTTCTCGAACCTGATTCCTTCCCCATGCCTGATGGGTGAGGCACTCATCAAGCCAGCGCTGACGCTGTCCCTCTCGTGCACGCTCTTCGCGTTGCAGGTCTTCGAGCGACCTGCATCGCTGAACACCAGCCGCGCGCCCGATTCGCCATACCGTTGCCTCTGACAGCCCAACCTGCCTGGCAACCTTCTCGGGTGTCTGGGAAGACAACATCGCAACGACGTCGCCGGTCACCGCAGCCGTCTTGCGCCTAGGCAGCGTAGCTCGCGGTATGGAATACAAATCCGCGTACACGGCAACTGTTGAGGGAGAGAAATTGTTCTCCTTAGCAATCTGGTCCATGGACTTCCCCGCCGCGACCTCTTGATGGAGAAGCTCTTTCGATGGTCCTGGCCTGCGTGGAGTCCGTTCGACACCGACCTTGTTTGGCGAGCAACAGTCCAAGGCCCAATCGAGAAGAATGAAGTACACCGGGTGCAACTGACGGCCTTCTCGGCGCAATGCCGCTATTGCGTGCTGCGCCGCCTGACCGTTCGCAACCACCTCGCTCAGCCTACAATCCATGAAGCGTCCCTCGAAGGCAGCCGCTGTCGCCTCCGTGATTGCTTGCAAACGATATCTGCCCGCCTTCGTGCAGAATCCGTGGGCTAGAAGGCGACCCTTCAGATGTTCGAGGCGGGCGCCGGGGGTGAACTCTTCCCTCAGCAATTGGGAACTCCTAACGGAGAACTCGTGTGCATTCCTTTCTCGCACCTCAGTGGGGGGCACCTGCACAGCTGTGTGATACGTGGCCGACCCGGGTGCACTCGTCAATGCCAGACCATGTTCGCCGCAATGCGTAACGAATTCTGGCAAGTGGATGCTCATCACGACAGCCATTCCGCAGATGCGTTCTGAATGGCTATCGCATTGCGCACAATGAGGTTCCGCGAAGAGAGACGTTGAGCCGATGAGCGGAAGACGCGTCGGGCGTCCAACTCCAGGCACGGCTTCCAGGATGCGGGTCAACAAGCGTTGATATGCTTCGGCTGTCAACACACTCCCGTAGTACGGAAGAAGGCTCCTTCCGAGAAGAACCTCCATTGGTGTGCCATATGCGTTGTCCACAGCCGAGCAGAACTGAGGCAGGAACTTTGGAAGCGCGCGAAGGTCATGCTGGACATAGGCTTGCATTGCCTTGATGAACGCTCTGTCGGTCGAAAACCCCGACATCAGTGCGTTACGCCTAATCAAGCTATGGACATCTTCCCCAGGCATCGCACAACAAAGCCGTCGGATGGTCGGGAGCATCAGCGACCTCCAGTTTTCAGTATGGTCACTACTTCTCTCCCCGCTGTTCAGGAGTTATCCAGTCCGGGAACCGATTGACTTCTACCTGCGAGCATCGCTCCTTGGTAAGCAAAATGAACAGGTTCGATCGTAGAAGTCCACTGCCCTTTCGGTACTGGGCCGCAGCGAAATCAAAGTCTCCTTTCTCGATAACAGTTCTGTTGGCATTCTTCTTGGACAGTACTTGCCAAAGAAATCCGAGGAATGTGAACAACAGCTCCGGGAGCCCGAGCGTTTCGACCATGAGACATCCCTCGAACCATGACACTGACTCAACAAAGGCCCGCTCAGAGGGCATGAGCCTCTCGGGAATCGCCTTGTCGGCCGCAAAGGCAATGTTGGTCGACCCGACTGTGAGTTTGTATTGCATCAGGAAACCATTCACGAGATTGCGCCAGTCCGAATCGAGACGCATGTAGTCGAAGCGGCGCACTCCGCCATTGGCAAGGGTTAGGGCACCCCCTGAAGAGCCGTCCAGTACGCCGAAGATTGAGTAGGTGGAAGAACAGACAACCGGAACGCCTGTGTACTCGGCGAACTCGCACAGGAAATCTAGGCATTCCGAGGCGGGCCGGCGACTCAGCTTGCTGCCGTCCAGGTCATACATATAGAGCAGACCAAGCCCCACCATGCCGGCGTGAGTGAAAAGGCGAAGCCTGGCCAGATTACTTTTCGCTGCTTGACGTTGGGAATCCTTGAACGCAACCCCACGGACTCGTGCGTCCATGTGCATCAACAACTGCGAGATTAAGCTCTCCACCTTCATGTTGCTCGGGAACGGCATCTCGAGGTATTTCATTTGCCATACGAAGTGAGTCGCAGGGGAAGGGTTCTTGTGCGGGACCGGCTGTTCGCCGAGGTAGGCCCGGATGCGTCGGCGGAACGCTCCCTTTCCAATCCCCGGCGGCCCTGCGATAACAGTGCAAAGGCCAGCTACGTCGGCTTTGGGGAACGGGTCAATGCCTGGCGACTGAAGATAGCGGGCTTGGAGCGCCAAACGCCCCGCAAACTCTGGAGTCGAGGGGTCCTTACGTGTGTAAGCATCACGCACTGCGCCTACGAGGATGCGAGCGGTCAACATGTGCTCTTCGCTAGGATGAAAGAATTCCGAGTCGTCCTGTCTTTCGCATACGTCCTCTAGTACGCTACTCATCCCTACCCGTCCGTTGCTATATAGGGCGTCGTAACGAGGCTTCCTCTCAGTTGGGAACGGTCTGACCTGCGCAAGAAACGCGTTGGGCTGGCGAACTGCTTTGGCGTCCGGCGCGCTAGCAACAACAAGGGAATTCGTGGGCTGCGCGATGGCATCCAAGACTTCGATATCGATGGTCATCTTTCCTAGAAATGACTGAATGAACGAGCGATAGGCGGCCGCATCCATGGCTGACTGGCATGACCAGACTTCCCACGGACGAGCGCAAGCGCACGACTACCTAGGCAGTCGTGCGAGCTTCATTGGCTGTTACTTGGAGGAAGGCTTTGTGGCGCGCCGAACCCCTGCTACGCGGCGCCGCTCTTCTGGAACCGGTCCAAGGCTCCGTGCGTAGGCCTCGCGATAGTTCTTTCCGTCGGGCCCGTTGTCGACGAGAACATTGGCGAAGCCCGTGAGGTGGCCAGGCAACGAGGAAGTTGTATGCAGCCTGGCGTCTGCGTCCGAGCGAATACGCTCGTTCAATTCTATGGCCGAGCCTTCGATGGCCGCCTTGAGCGAGCCGCGAGATGGAATCCGTGCATCCTCAGTGTGGCTTGAGGCGGCGGCCGGGGTCAGTACGTCGTCATCGTCTGATTCGTCATCCGGCTCATGCCCAGATTCGGCGCGCCAATGAAGCGCAAAACGCTGGATACCCGCGTCTTGAAGGCTCTCCATAATGCGTCCGATACTCGCCCAATCCCGAGGCGCGCCAGTAATCAGAAAATCAATCCGGCAATTATCTTCGGCCGGAATGTCAGCTTTTGTCCACATTTTGTTGCCTCACTTGCTTGAAATATGGGCGACCGAATGCCGCCCCCTTGATTTCAGTTGACAAAATAGGGGCGAGCGAGGACACTGACGTTGGCACGTGTGCTGTCCGCAGCTCGCGCACGGGTGGCATTAGAGGTCGCGTCTCTTTTGTCACCCGCCTATACCTTCTAGAGAGCCGTTCTGACTCCATTCACCAAAAGCGGTGACCTTTCTTCGTGTGCAAATCCCTGTTTCTCGTACTCCTTGTATGGCGATTGCGTTCGACCTCAGGAAACAACTGCGCTTAAGCTCTAGCTAGCAACGGACGTTGTCGATTCAAAATTTTTGAATGAAGTTGACAAAACTACCATTTTCTTTATACTACGGGTCTACCCTCGTATAAGGTGGTGGGTCTTGCGTCTTCAGTAGCTGCTGGGCAAAAGATGAGCGATTTTAGCGCCACGCAAGGCGAAGGACAAGAGTACCAATCCTCCTTCTGGAATACTTTGCCCGCGCCCCTACCCGGCCAAAAATTTTGAACAATCCTCTTGACGAGATAGGGATTTCGTGGGAGGCGTCGACGTGCATGGACGCTCCACTTCTTGAAGCAGCTCGCACAAGGCGGCAGCATCGCCTTCCAACGGCGTGGTTATCCACTCACAGATGATTAGACTGTACTCGATTAGCGAGGGCAGCACTTGGTGGGCGTCTGTATCCAGCAGAACCGGATATGGCGGGTGCCGCCTTTTTAAATCCGCCCTGAGCCACTCGCGCCGAGTTGGCTTTGAAGAATGCCTGAAAGGGCAAATCCTGTTTCCCGGAACAGTCGCACCAATAATGCGCTCCTGCGCGAGCGGCGACAGCATGCCAACTGCCTGGTGATAACCAACTTCATAGACAAGCCAGCTATGAAGGACGATTTGCGTGGAAGGAAATTCCGCCAACACCCCGTCAAATAACGCGACGTTTGCAGAGAGGACCCGCGCATCGTCGGCACAAAGAATTGGTCGACGGGGATACAAAATCCCTTCAGGATTGAGATAGAGAGTGGCCACGGCAGCCTCGCTCAAAAATCAGCAGACCTGGCATCCTTGCCACAGTGGGTGGAAGGCGGCATAGAATGCCAATACTGCGTCGTACTGATGACCCGCCTCCGCCACGATAGGGCTGTAGTTCTGCTTATTGGAGCCGGCTGTCTTCCGTTCGCACGCGACGCGCAAAAGCAATGCTTCTCCACTGCATGAGGACCAGCGTGAGTCATCAGGATACGCCGTGGTCGCGTCTCGCATCGCGTACTGCTCGAGGTCTGCTGGTAAGAAAGGGCATCTCCTACGAGCAGCTCGTAGACTTGCTTGCCGCGGAGGGCGTAAGCGAGTCAGCCCGCGGCCTGGAAGGAAAAGTCCAACGCGGCTCGTTTCGCTGCAGCTTCTTTTTGCAGCTACTCCTAGCGGCGCGCGCAGACGTCCCTCCATCGCTATGGGCTCACGCTAAAGGCGAAACTTGGGAAGACGCAGCCCACAAGCTCTTCATGCAAGAGCTCTCCAAGCAAGGCCTGACGTTTCTTCAGTTGTCAAAGCGACTTGGGAAGATAGGGGTAGATATCGAACCTGTATCGACTGAAAGACAAGTGTCGAATGGGAGCTACCCCTTCACGCTGCTCCTACAGCTATCGGCCGTAGCGCCTGTCGTACTCCTTCATCGGTTCGTAGACCAGACGGATATCGAACAAGCTGCCACAGTGGCTACCAAGCTCCGCGTGTGAAAACCCATACCAACAGCCTACACCAACTTCCACGGAAGACAAGCCACTTTACATCTCTACTGCCAGGTGACAGGACGGCGGCCAGCACACATTGCGTTTTCGAATAGGCTTTGAACGCGGGCTTCACCCAAGAGCGTGTCGGTGACGTCTCTCGTTCCTTCTAGACGCTCATCGAACGCTGCGCACAGTGCAACAAAACGAGCCGCAAACACCGAGCTCCCCGGTTCTCCCGCGAGGTGGTAGGTGACGCCGTCCTCCGTGACTGCGACACGCTCGGCGACGTCCAGCACGACAATTGCCGCCGTCACCCAAAAGCGTCTGTGAGGCGGGAAAAGCCCGTAGAGATGCAATGCGCGATACGTCTTTAGCAATCGCCAATTCTCTATGCGCCGAGATGTACTGCCTGGGCCTAGGGATGATGTCAGTTTGGACATGGCCCACTCCCCATTTGTGGCCCGGCAAAGTCATTGCAGCCACTCTCGTCCTGCGCAAGATACTCTGCGGTGACATTCTTTGCTTCAATCACCGCATTGACCATCGACCACACGTTCCAAACGTGCATGGCATCGGGGTCGAATCCTGGCTCGCCCTGCAAGACATACCGGCGGCCGCTACGAGTAACGCCGACGCGCGTTGTTCGGTCGAACTTCTGAATAGCCGAGCTCACTCTCCCAGTGGCGGAATCAGCAGCTTGGCCAACAAAATGCCGCTCACCTCTTTCGGTTTCGTACACGCTCCAATGGCGCAACTCGATCTCTGGCTCCGCATCGACGGAGTCCACGTTCCACACAGGCATAGGTCCCCCTTTGTCGCATACGAAGTGCGACAAATTTCGCCTGCTCCACAAGGACAACACTGCAGCCCGGCAGCGCGATGAGATGAGGCACGCGCCAACAAACTTAGGTGGCTTGTGGAACAGGCTTGGACTGGAGATTGCGCTACCGAGGTCTAGTTCTACTTGTCGTGGTAGCAAGTGAAGCGGCAGGGTTGCCGCGTAACCAGTGTATGTCTTTTAACGAGAGAATCAAGCGAATCCTGCCACGAGCAGCTCTGGAATCTTGCGACAGCGGAAGATGAGGAGTCCCCTCTTTGTCGTGGTGTCGTGCACTCGCGATACCGGATACCATCAAAAGATGGCCAACAGTAAAAGCCATATTTGTGAAACACAGACGAAGAGACGGTCACCGTCTTGAGTACTCAAAAAAATAAAAGGTCGATATGAAGGTAAAAATCATCAGCGTTCATGGCCATGGAGATTATGACAAGGAATACGTCTATCTCCAGGCTCTGGAAGACGCCGACATCGGACACTACGTTCTCGCTGACAGCACGTACAACTCGAACGGAACAGTTTCAAACAAGGTACGTCATACGTATTGGTTCCCAGACGGAATTGTGAAGAAAGGTTCGTATATCTCGCTATGGACTAAGCCAGGCAAAAGCTCGGTTAGCAACTCAAACGGAAAAACGATTCATCACTACTACTGGGGACTGAAAGAAGCGGTCTGGAATGACGAGGGGGATTGCGCCGTGCTTTTGGAAATCGGTGCCTGGCAGGCGCACCGCGCCAAGGGCAAATAGGGAACTAGTGGGTTCGCGAGTACCGCTCGGCTCGCGAACCACATCGATGTACCTGAAAGTTCGGGAAGGCGACAAGAGCGGGCAATCTGCCCCAATTCGCAAATAAGTTGTGCACACAACCTTATTTGTGACGCCCTGCTTCCTTCCGACCAGGAAGTAAGTACGATGGTTGATGCCGTGTCTGCCGAGCTATACGGGCGAACACCAACTTCCCCACTATGCTATGGAAGCCACTCAGGTTCGCATTCCGGCGATGAAACTTGTGACGTTCGGATGCTTTCCCCTGACCCGCGAAGGCGCAATCCACCTTGTAAGACTAGCTGGCGAGGGGCCGTTCGATGAAGCTCATATCGTGCTGACCGCTGGCATCGAAGCGGACGGCCTGGATATCGAACTCGCTACTATCGAACTAGCTCGTACCCCGAACGATAGCTGGCGCTTGCAGTATGTTTCGCATCCCAAGCAAAGCTGCCAACTTACCGCTGGCATCTTTCCGTGTCACAGTGACTATTCGGAATTCATCAGAATGTACTTGCGGGACGCGCGGCCCACCCCTCTCACTCCAATCTGTGCACAGGAACTGCAAGACGAGGGACTAGGCCCTCTCGCAATATTGGACCTGAGGCCCCATTGCGCTGTTCCCGTAATCCCGCACAGGCAAGATGTCGCTGCACTATTGGACCTGTACGAAACGCAAGCCGGCAGTCATCGTTTGTAGATGCCGGTCCAGCAGATGTGGTCGAAGGAATCGATGAGAAGTTCGAACTTCTCATCTCGAAGTACTGGCAGGCCATATGCGTGCCATCTAATGCTTCGTCCCGCCGCAGCATGCCGCTCCAACTCTTCCAATGCTCGCTGATGACTTGTCGGTGCGTCGGACATTAGAAGCCGAGCAATCTTTAATCGAAAGGGTACGTGCTCTTTCTTCAACTTCGGCCAGGAATCCTCGTCTTCAACAATGAAATGGTCACCGTCAACCCGCACCGGCCCCGAACCGTAGTAGACGCGCTCCCTTCTGTTCGGAATCAGCTTGCTGCCCTGAAACGCATCGCCATACGTGAGCTTCTGCCCGTACAGGTCCAAAGGACGTGCATCAAGCGTATTGCCGAAACTCTCGTTGTATTCCCTTGTGCCCTTCGTTAGCCCGGCTGCAATAGCAACTTCATACGCGTGAGACCTTAGCTTCTTGTACGCAGCAACAATCGCTTGCAGCTGAGAGGTGGTGAAGCGGCTAGATATCGTCTTGTCAGAGGCGACAATCCTCCTACGTCGCGCAATTTCTGCCTCATCTGGTGGAGGACCAGACCCATCATCGCCAGGTACGCGAACCTTCGTCGCCTTTCGGCGGTTCACCAGGGCCTCGGGTAGGTCGATTTCACCGACTACCATCCGCTTCGGTTCAACTGAAGTCTTGGTTTTGCCTGATGCCACTACCTCGCCCGTTTCGCCGTTGCATGAGCCGCGGTGCGAAGTATTGTTCGGCAGCTTGAAGTGGGGTGCCTTCACACATTCCGTGACGATGCACTTGGCTTCGTACGGGACCTCGCAGAAAGGACACCTATATGGGCCATATGAGCGGCCGCCATCATCAACTATCTGCTTGAATTCAGACGCGCTGCGCACGTCCCCGTGAATGTTCATACCAAGCGAGCTCAAACTGGCCTCCGATTGCATGCGGGAATGCCCGTTCGCGGGGCAACCCTTCGTTCGACTGTACGGACGCAATGCGCCGTATGTGCAATATCGGACACCTTCCGCTAAACTTGAAACTAGGGCCGCCCGGGTCTACCCGTCGCTGCCTTTTGCCTTGCCTTGCGTTTGCCAGGGACTGCGCCTCTCGAGCCCATCAACACCGAGTACGACCCGATGCACCCCGCGATTAGGTTCCTCCTCCAGGCAATTGGAGCAGCTGTTCTTATTGTGGTGGCCGCTGTCGTCTTTCGTGCCGTCTACCTAATGGCCGCCCCAGTAACGACTGAGGGCATGGAGGATGTGCGAGACATGGAGCATGTTGTCCCCTCGTGTCTGGGGCAAACATGGGCGCCGGATGATGGCGCTCGGGAACGTCAATTGGTCAGGGACCGTTCCTGTCTGGAGTCTTAATCGCGGGCAACGTCCGGCGGCGCCCCACAGACATCAGCTCATGCCCTGTAGTTCTCGGTGGCAGACTCGGCTTTCCGGCGGCAATGGCCGCTTATACCCAAATGGAAGCTCACAATGCCAAGGACACTTTGGAGGATGGAGCTCTCCCGAGGTACGCAGATATGGAATCGCTAGCGGCCATTAACGCAGTCATATCGACACCTGTCGTCACCCCTAACGACCACTCAGCCGAACTAAAGCCTTTGAACGCGGCATTGAATCGCATGAAGCTGAGTCTTGCGGCCTCTCGCCTGAGAACGGCCAGGAGAGAGGCGTGTTATAAGCATGCCCGAACGGCTGCTGGCAATTCACTTCGGTTGGCGAAATTCGGCGATAGGTGCGTGTGGCTGGATTTCCAGGACCTTGCCGTCAATAACAAGACTCGGCAGACGTTTCACCCCAGCCGCTTCCGCTTGTGCAGTGAATCCACGTTGCTCATCCAGGTTGATAACAGTAAGCAAATGCCTGTCGTTATCAAACACCCCGGTCATGGTCTCCACCACCGAGAGACATACCTTGCAGCCGTCGTGGTACAGCGTCGCTTCGCGCCTCATTGCATTCTCCAAACGCTTGCGCGCGACCATCCGTCAGCCCAATTGTGGATGCCTAGTACCGGGACGGTAACTGCTGTACTGCGTCCTTTTCTGCCAAAGGTGCAACGTATTCTGACGGGCGGAACTCCCTGCCTCTGGACTCTAAAAATCTCACATATGTTGCCGATATACATGGATAGCGACTGATTCGCAAAACACATCCATCGGGGTGCGCCCCCAAGGCCCGCTCCCGATGGGCCGCCGCGAATCGCAACGCCTCGGCGAGTCGGCAACTTTGGTAGGATTGAACCAAACGTCACACACCCCACCAGGGGTAATCCAAAAAAATCCATTTGGGTCAGGTCATGCCATCCCTCTTTGAGACGCTGAAGGATGTGAAGGTGCAACGTGCCTTGTTCACAACCTACACATTTACACCGGAGTGGTTCGAGGCCGCGTTACTGCCCTTGCTTCAACGGGGCAACTGCAAGGAAATCTGCGTGATTCTGGACAGTACTGAAGCACGCAGCAGCATCCGAGAAGCAGTGAGCCTTTACGGGGGTACCGCCTATCGCATCATAAGCGTGCAGCCCAGAAAAGCGGGTGGGGATGGGCCGTCTGGCGGGGTGTTTCATCCGAAGATTGCTTATATAGAGACGGAAGAGGAAGACCTGTTCCTTGTTGGAAGCGGTAACCTCACACCACACGGGCAAGGTCGACAGCTTGAGGTTCTCGACGGGGTAAAGGCATCAGAGCACCCTGAAGTGTTCGATGAGGTGTCGGCGTTCTTCGAGGGCCTTCGTGCTCGCCTGACGTCCATCGAGCATGAAGACGAGGAGGTCCTGAAAGAGTACGCAACGCGTGCGGCTCATCAAGCGGCCAAGTACCGGCAAGGCAAAGGTAATGTCCCGCGGTCGGCTTGGCTGGTTACAACCTTGCAGAAAACAGCCGCCGAGCAGTTTGCGAGCCTGGCCAAAAAACTTGGCACAACATCGAAACTGACGGTCCTTTCGCCGTTCCACGACGAGCCAGCCAGCGCAACCATCAGGCTTAAGTCGGCGATAGGCGCTTCCAAGGTCAGAATGGGAGTCGGACGTCTACCGCTCCAGGCGGTGACGCCTAATGAGACACCGCGCCGAGGCAAGAAGGCAGCCGTCCCGGAGAAACACTATCTCGCCCCATTCTCCGACGCGGTGGCTCAGGGCAAGGTTGTCTCCTTCGCTTGCCCTCCACTCCCAAAGGACGAGTTGCCGCGTAACCTGCACGCAAAGTGGTTTGAGGCACAAGGGAAGTCGAGTACCTGCCTGGTGATGACGGGCTCAGTCAACGCCACGCCACAAAGCCTTTGGACGCTTCGGAACATTGAGGTATCGCTCGCACGCAAAGTGCCAAAGCCCACGACAGAGGCTTGGAAGGATTGCGACGTTGCTCATATCGCCTTTGAGCCGTGCACATACCCCGGTGCAGACACACCTGCCGACTCTCTGAACTGCACCGCGAAGATTGTGGGTGCAGAGACTGGACTGACCCTGATTGTCCGCTTCGCAAGGGTGGTCCCTGGCAACACCGTTGAACTCGAACTGCGCCAGAACGGCGCAGTGCTCTCCAAACATGTGGCGGCCCTGGAGACAGGCACGGTGGCGGAAGTCTCGCTTAATACTGACTTTCTGAAGAATGGCGGCGCCGGCGCGCTTTGGCTGCATGCAAACACGCAAGCCGGCGAAGCAATAACTTGGGTGAATGTCGAACCGGTGCTCCAGAACTCTCTGGAGTCCAACGACCTGAATAGCCTCCTTAACGGCATTCTGAGGGACAACACCAGCGAGGAGCTGTACCTCAAGGTTGCTCGAGCCCTGGCTGCCATTCTGAACTCCAAAGCAGCACCCAAGAAGACTAGCGCTACCGGTAGCCCGAAGCCTGGGAAGGAGAATCTGGTTGATGCGGGCAAGGAATGGATGCACTCGCAAGGTGCACGTGGAAAAGCTCCGTTCAGCAAGTTGACACAAGTGCTCTCCAGCGCTATCGCCGCTCTTTCATTGAATGGCGATTCAACGGTGGAAGACGATGAGGACGAGGAGACAGACGAACCCGAGGACGAATTCGCAGAGGACACGGAAGACGGCGAAGACAACGGTGACGCGGCCGGCAAGAGGCGTGACTCTGCCCGCAAGCGAAGTGGGCGCAATAGGGCCGACCTCTGCAAGGAGCTTTCCGGTATCCGAGCAATCCTGGACGAGCTGTTTGAACGAGAGCGCACGCCAGCTTTTCTCGAGGCATTGCTTCCCATCAAGCTAAACCTTGACGTGACTCCCGGTGTCCTGCTCTACGAGGCGGGCGGGCGCCCGACGAGGTTCACGCGCGTCCTTCTCAATCTTCGCAGATTCAAACTCTCTGAGGAGCTTCGATGTCATTTTGCCCCGCTCTTCGCAACCGTCGGGGTAGCCACAGCAGCACTGTATAGCATGGAAGGTCGTGAGCCTCCCCTTCGCGACATTCGAAGCCATATCGAGGGCTTGACCGGCGTGGTCGCCACAGAAGGTCAGCTAAGCAGCTGGATTGACGCGACACTGTCACAACAGAATTTCGCACTGCCTCACACGATGCCGCGTCAGCTACTCTACAAGCTCGTTTCGGATATCTGTGGTGCACCGCAGATGGAATCCCGTGTGAAAGAACTGCTTCACGAAGCGGCAACCACCCCAAACGGTGAGCCATCCATCTCGCTAGATGAGGAAGAACGAAAGTTGTTTCCCGACCTGGTTCGCAGACTGGCTGGTACACACTCAATTGGTGCTCGAGTACACGTCATCAATATGGATGGACTTCCAAAGACACTTCCGTGCCCCGTCTGTCGGCACAATCTTCAGGAGCAAGATACGGCCATGCTACTGCGGCGACAGATGCTTCCGGGCCATCAGGACTGCCAGAAGACGACCATCGTGCTGCTGCGAAAGGCTTCGGCGTCGCATATCGACTACAACGTTTGAAGACGGAACCATTTGACCATGGATTTCCTGGGACCCACTTTCAACTCTCCCCCGCCAGCGTCAAGCGCAGGGGACGCCCTGGGTATGGGCGCAATATCAGAGCGCATGTATGGAAGCGTTTTCCCCGGCATAAACAACGTCGTGCATTACGTGCGGGTCTACTCAGCACTATGTTGGGTAGTGAGCCAGACCTATTCGAAGAGCGAGTCCAATAAGCGGACGGCTGTGCTGGCAAAGAGCCAGGCCATCGCCTTGGATAAGATGCAACTTCTGTTGATGTGGTACGCCGCCCGCACGCCGGAGATAGACCGCATACCTGGGAAACGGAATTTGGCCGCTCAGAAGGAATTGCGCATCTCAAGGCCGAGGGCCGGAAAAATACGGCTGCTCGATGCAACTTGGTACCAGCCGAGCATCACAAACGGATTGGACCTACTAACAAGAACGACCGTTCAGAAGCGACCGGTCTACGCCTGCACCCGTGCAGGCGAAAAGCTGGCAGAGGCGTTCGAAAAGTTAATCTCCGAGAAGCCTTCGCTCCGAAACTGGCTGCTAGATTGCTCGACGGACGCGCTGGTTTGCGACGAAAAGCGGCTGAAGAGCCTGTCATTTGTTCTGGACTTGCGCCTGCTGCCCACACAGCTGGAGATTGACGCCTTTCTGCCCGTATACACGAACCCCCAGCGCATCCTCGGACTTACCCAGGCAATGCACACAGTCCATGTGCTCAACGCTAACAAACTACCAGCTCAGGTTGATGACATACGCGTAGCGATGGCTGCTGGCGTCGCGTCGAACGGTGCCACAGTCACCCTTCAGGCCTGTAGGCACGCTCAGTTGGAGTGGTCCGTCTTGCAAGTGAGACTGCTGCAACGCCTGGCGGCCGAGACACTGTTAGCACTTGCCGAACGATACCTCAGAATCGCAGCTGCAGGAGCAAATCTCGACACCACAAAATCGAGTGTTGCGCGCGACATCGCGAATTGCGTTCATCTGACTAAAGAGGGCACGGACAGCAGATTTGGCGCGACCTTTGGAAAGACTGTTGAGGTCTTAAGGGCCATGCAGGGGAAAAGTCCTACCCTGCAAATCGCAGGGATTCAAAGCAAGGACCCTCTCATTTCACTGCAGCAGCTAAAACGAAAGCTGCGTTCAAAAATCTCCAATGAACCGACTACCTGGAATGAGCGCGCCCAGCTCGCTATCTGGGCGATGGCTTACTGTGCAGTGGAGGCCGACAATCTCACCAGCCTAGACAAAAGCGTGGGTGACCTCCTCGTGCAAGACGATGACAAGTTCTCGCTCGCCCAACTAAAAACATTGGCTAAAAGTACTTGGGACCTTCCTTTGGTAGAGTTCACCGAGCGACTTGTCCTCCGGTACATCCTCGAACTTCACCTGGCCACGGCCATTTCCCGGACGGCTCAAGCGGCGCGGAAAGGTGTCAGCACGAACCGGTTCATTTTTGAGCCCGTGGACGGACGCCTAGAGTGGTGGAACGATGGCAGCGGCCGCGCCCCGATGCAACTGGGTGAGGCGGGAGACGTGCTTTATGCCGCCATGCGGCTCCTTGCAAACTGCGGCTTAATGAGATACGAGCCCGTTGAACCCTTGGGTGCATCGCGATTCTCCACGCCTTTCGCATTGACGAAAGCAGGAAAGCGCTGGCTCTCCGACAACGTAGACGATTGGTCAAACACCAAGTAGCCGCTGCCCCGGCGTCGCGACTACTACATTGTGACGCCGATTCGCGCAGTAAGACGAAATCGTCGCGGGGCAATGGAGTACAGCTTCATCAATACCAGCCGGGACACCGTCGCCTTGAGCGTTGGCGTGCTCGCTGGCACGCGAAAATACAATCAGACATTCTTCGGTGTCACCAGCAGCCAGGCAGCTGCATCGGGCTTCCCCGAGTACACCAGGAATGCCGGGGTGTATGGCGCGGATTCGAACCTAATGTGGACACACAAAGTTTCATCCAACTGGTCGGTCACCAGCACCGCGTCCGTGACGAGCCTGCTTGGAGATTCGGCCAAGAGCCCCATCGTACAACGACGCCTCGCCTTCTACGTGCTCTCAGCGGTCAACTACTCGTCCTGACGGCGCATAAGGCAGGCATCACGGGCCTTCACTAGTGAAGGCCGCTACGCCGAGCGCCATTGATGTCACGCTCCTCGCCTTTGGTGTGCCGCGCCGCGTCCCTGCGGCGCTAAACAGGGAGCTGCCCGGGCTGACCCACTGGAACAGCGGCCGAAGCAAAGATGGGTAAAAGGCTGACATCGGGCGGGGCAGAGCGCGACTGGACCGCCATCTGATGTCGAAGGGTTCGGCATGCGCCTTCCAACCCGGGGAACAGGGTTGCTGCCGAAAGACCCATCAAGGCGAGGTCTTTCATCGCCTTTACGGTTTCGCCCTTTGGGACATCGGCTGCCCATAGCATCTCCCCCTGTCCCATCTTAGCCAAGTGAACCAGATAGCTTTCGAGATTGCCAAGGTTTGTCACAACAAAACGACCCTGCTGGGCATACAGCCTTGGATTATCACGTGGGGTCACCTTGGCTAATGCAGCAAATGGCATCAAGTCGTCTAAGCCCGGCATTGAGGCAAAGGTGAAGCGGGTTGCAAAGGATGGCGTGAGGGCGTAGATGCGCACAAACTCGGGCGGAAGCGGAACACCGCCATCCGTTCGCTTCGCCACTTTCTCACCGAGCACATCGGAGAAAGCAAACCAGGCCGCAATATACGGTGATTGAGTCCAGTCGAGAAGCGGCGTCGGAAGGCCATGGTGCTGGGCAAGTGCAACCATCCTCGCGAAGTCGGAGGGATTTTCCACGTCAATATGGAGTCCAGTAGCCTCAAGATGGCTATGGAATTCCTGAAGCGTTTCGTTCCGGTACCGGAAGAGGTTGGTTCGACCAGCTCGATGCAGCGACGTTTCCAGGCGCCACGAGTTCGAGGCCTGCCCTCGGAATGCCACCGCTCCTGCATCGTGAACGCGCTGCGCCCAACTCTTGAAGTCCTCCCAGTTCTGGCAGGTGTACGCTTGAACGCTCTGCGTCATGGACGCTGGATACAGACTCACAGCACGATGCTGCTGGTCCAGCGGGTCAAACCAGTGCCCCTGAAGATGAAGTGTCCCATCGCTTGGCCCGCCAATCATAGGCCGTAACCATGCCCAGGTGCCCATCAATCGGCCTTGCTCCGCAGGAGTTAGCGTGGCCTTATACGTTCTTTGGTTCGCCTGCCTGTAGACGTGACGAATCGAAACCTTCCATTCATGGAAGCTACGGAGAATATCGACTTCTGCCCCCATCGCAGGGAATGCGGCATTGCCGAAGCAAATTAGCTTCCCGACAGAGGACGCATCTTCGTCTATCGAAAGCATGAGGCTGACGTCGCCTTGCGACGTTTGCATGCTACCGAAATATTGGAGGTCTGCCATTGTTTTTTGCGGGGTGTGCGAATTATCCGGGGCGATTATCGCGACTCGGTAACTCGTATTGAGGTACGAACGCGAAGACCGGCTCTTTCTATATATTTTATATTACCATTTTACGTGCGCCTTATTTCCAAACGGTCTAGAAATCGCACCCGTCATGCAGCCTTCACGCGCTTATACCCTATGTCATCCGTCGGCCGACCACACTGGCGCCCCGGCGTGTATCCAACCCTCCAAGAGAGGGGATTGTTGGGGTGACCGCCTCATTGGTCGGCTTGGTACGGCAGCGATGGGGGGAGACTGGTCTCTGTGGGGGAAGAGTTGAGACGACCAGCACGCGGGCGAAGATAGCGCGTGACTCGAATGACTGTCGGAACCATCCTTCCCTGGATGGCTGAAGGGGTCCCGATGCCGCTGCATAGGGGGCCTTCGGCTATCCCTAGCCTATCAAAGGGAGGATATTCTCACTAAAGATTTCCCCCTAGAGAGGATATCCTCCCTAGAGGGAATCCCTTGTGAGGATATCTTCGATTTCTTGCATATGCTTACGTGAGAATATGTATCTGGTTATTCCAGTACTCTCCTCGATTGAGGATATGCTCCGGAATAAACTAAGGATATGCTCGATTGAGGATATCCTTTTGCACGTTTCCCAGGAGAGACGTAACCGCTTCGCGGTTGGGCAGCCAGGGGAGGAGTGATTGAGGCTTGCCTCCTCTTTGCGCTTTTGGGGTCCGTCGCCCGGGTGTGCTTGCCTACTCTTCGGCGATTAGGAAGCGGCCCGGGTTCTTTCCAATCCAAGCGGGCGCTCGTCCACGCCCTGACCACGTTTTGCCGGTTTTCGGGTCGCGGTATTTGGGGGGAAGCGGTTGTTTTTCGCCGTTCGCCTTGCCACCAGCCGGTCGGCCACGGCGGCGTTTCGGGGCGATGTCCTCCACCGTCAGGCCATATTCGGCCATCAAACCTTGGATTTGGGCAATGATGCCAGCCACCTCGGTCGCCCTGACCTCTTCCAGCTTTGCTTCTAACGCTTGTTTTTGTGCAATCAGCTGCTTGTACGTTGCCATGTCTTCTTCCTTGAGAAGTTGCTGGAGTGGCAAACTCTAACTCAACTCGTCGCCACATGAGAACAAGCTCCACCCGTTTCGGTTCATTGCCCCAAGCGATTAAACCAAAAAGCGCTGCTGTAACTGCGCGATGAGAACGCCCGTACGCGACACTCCCCGTCGCCCAGCTACCTCATATCCGAAAATGTTCAATAGACTGCCCCGCATTTACTGCGCGCTGCAGCCAGCTAGGAAGCTCGCCGCGCCCGTCCCAAGTCTGGCCCTGGGCATCGCGATAGAGAATACCGCTGACAGCCGACTGATTGTCCTGCCGTGACCGGAAACAACCGGCTTCCTGTAGATTTTGGAGATGGATACCGAAACGAGCCATTTGGGTTTTTATCCACAGAATGGCATCCTCGCGTTCACGCAAGGCGTGCATTTCGGAATTTTTAAGAAGGGAAAGTTGCATTCGGATAGCCGACCGGATGACAAGATGCTGCGATTGACCCCAGCAGGACCGCCGCTCTGAAAGGCAGAGTGTCTCGTTTGAATTTTAGCTCGAAGTAGCATTTTCGGGAGAGAAATGCCGCGGCAGTTCTGTGCGCACAAAAGCATTTTCGGCCCATTAGATGGCTGTTTTCGTGCTAACGCAGCAAAACGCCTTTCCTGGCAGCCTATCGCTCATGTATCACTGGGCGAACTAGCTTTGGGAGCCGTTTGCAAACGCTCCTCGATTTCTGCTCGGACCCTGGTGGCAAGTGAAATGAATGCGTCGAGTTTGTCGCGGCGTTCAGCTAACGCCCTTTGCTCTGGCGATTTCAAATTATCACCATGCATCAGGTCCCGCTCCCACCTTAGGAAGCGGGCCAGTTGCACCTCCAGTACGTCCTCCTCGCCCGCTTCTGTAGCTAACTTCACCCATTCCTGTGCCGGGTCCACAGACGCCTTCGCTGCAGACGCCAGGCAATATGTGATAAGCAGCTTTGCCGCCTGGTCTAGTGACTGGGCCATATCGAGCCATTCTTGTGCCTCCATCGATTCCCGGGTCGCATCCTTCGGAAGATGAGAACGTTGCACAATACGCAATGATGGCGTGTCTGGCGCAAGTTGCTCCAAGACTCTAAGAATCGGCTCAAAATCCAAGAATGGTCTACGACCCGATGGCAATACTGCTCGGTGCGCCCATAGCGCCAAGATTGCATCTCGAACGGCGGTCTGCTTCATGGAACGGTCTTCGTCGGTCGCGCACTCCGCCTCCTGAATGAGCTCCGCGAGATAGTGCGTCATCCATCGTCCAAGTGTATCGACGTCATTGGCGAGTCCTAGTTCACTTACAAGCCGCCTTCCGAGCGCTGTAAGTGCTTCATATCGTGTTGATTGTTCCATCGGTTTTGACGATAAAAATTCGGCTGCTTGACGGGATTCTGGCTGAATCATCAGTATCAGTGCTGAAATGCGTGGCACTCGCTTTTTCGACCTGCACCTCGACAATCAAGTCCATGTCTAGAGCTTTCAACATCTGGGAAACGAACTCGTTCGACGCGACCAGTTTCCGTCCGTTTGGACGCTCTGAGCTGCGACGGTCGGCCCGCACGCCCCATACTTGCGAACGTAATACCGAGAATTCCATACCCTGCACGCGCCAGTTGCGTCGGTCCTGGTCAGTGTGAAGACCGAACTGTCTAACGACAAAGTCTGCCGGCTCTGGACCTGGGTAGCGAGCCATGCCTGCCCAAGGGTCAAATTCGTCGAGACCACTATCGCGATGGTCGTCCTGTACCCACCCTCTGAGCCGGAATGCTTCTGCTTCAATTTCTGCCCCCTCGTCCCCTGCGGAAGGAATACGGAAATCATGAGGGTCATCTACTGTTTGCAAAGCACGAAGGAGCGAACGTGAGCGACTGCTACAAACTAACGCTGAATACACTTGCGTGGTTTGACGGATGCCATCTTCCTCCTCATGCCATACGCCCCAAACCGTCAAATGCCCTGATGCGGAACTTAGCGGGTCCGTGAACTCACTTGCACTGACGCTGGTGCGCCGAGTTTTCCTATCCATCGAAACCCGCGGAGTCATCAAGCTGCGTGGGTCCGCGTCGCGCCGGTCCGCAAGCCATCGCCCATCACCGCGTGAGAGACCATGCCTGGACAGCCAATCGGCAAATCCAGAGGATTCCCATTTTTCAACCACAAGGGGCCGAGATTCTAGAAGTCGGCCCGCCGCAATCATCATTGCGTGATACGACAAATAGAATGTCTGGTCATCGACTTTAGGATAGTCTCCTTGACTATGGCGGGTATCCTCGTACCGATAGAGCTCTCGCCTGGTGCGCTCGTCCGCGTCCCACCGGCTAGAGCCACTGTAGCCAATATCCTTTCGGATTGCCGCCAGAACCTCCTCTTCGACCTCGTCTTGTGTCATCCCGAAGTATCTTCCGAGGGAAGCCAACCATTTTGGGCCGAAATCAATGCCGAAGTAGAACTTGGTATCAGAGCTTTCAGACGAATCTGATTGCAATGTAGCCTTGTGTCGGCTCCTCTTAGCATGAACGTGGTCGGATTCGACCTTGGGAAGTCTCGACACGTTTATGTTTCGAAGCTCTTCTTTCCGTTCAGAAGTCAAAGCAATCAGCTGTTGCGAATCCAGAGCGAGTGCCGCTTGTGCGGCCATCCCCCGCACGAAGACGTGAGGCTGCGCACGGTCGGCTAACGAAAGTACGAACTCAACAAGTGGCACCAGGCTTTCGCCGTACTCGTATGATGCGCGCGCCAAAGCAATCAACAACCATTGACGCGCATGCAAGTTGTAAAAGCGAAGATTGCCGTCGTGGAATGCGCGGGCCGGAGCGCCCTTCGCAAAAGCAAGAAGCGACGAGAGCGTTCTATCACTTCGTAAAGCGCACAACGCGACAACCACGTGGGCGCACTCCCACCGCACTTCGGCTACTGGCGATGCAAGTCCCGCCCAAATATATCCCGCCAACGCTTTGTGCATGTCTCCGGGAGCGTCCAGCTCCGGTGACCACGCGCCGTCGCCGTCTTCTGACTCAAGATGAACTTCCAAAAGCGCCATTGCGTACGAAAGAACCGCGAGGGCCTCAGACTTCGCCATTTTTGGTACTAGCAGAGCGACGAGGCTAAACAACCGGTCTCCGCCAAGAGCATCCGATAGCTCGGAAAGCCCTTCCAATGCTGCTCCTACCATGTCTTCAAGGCCAAGGCCCGACAGTTCAGCCGCCAATTGAAATGGCATAACCTCGTAGTAGCGATTTCGCTCGATTGCCAAACAGAACTTCTTGCACATCCGCATAATCATGGAGGCAAGAGCAGTGCGTATGGCGAGTCGAGACACCCATCGGCTAGGCCACTCGCCAAGAAGGTCGCGCAGTTCGAATAGGCCGAACCAGTCACACTGCTCTACAGCCTGGAGAAACTCAATCTCGCGGCCAACCTTGATACGGACGATAACCTCACGAAAGAACTCAGAGGTCAGAAATGGTGGCGAACCCGAGCGGTGGCGCCCGTACGCTTGCGTAAGGTCTTTTGCAGATGAGACATTTGTACCGAAGAATACTGCCTCCCAATCCACACGGTCTGGCACATCTGTCGACGGGTCGAACACGTCCGAAACGTACGAACTCTGGCTCGAGGCTTCTCGTTCAACTGCTTCGGAGATTCTCTCTTCGATATCTGGTAAAGACAGCCCAAACGTTGACGCGACATCCTTTACGCCTCGCCATTTCTTCGCGCTATGGGTGCCGAGAGACATATATCGGTAGACCAGATTTAGTCCTGCCAACCGTTCCGGACCGCTCTTAAGTCGAGGCAGCGCTGCCTTAAAAAGTACATCCTCGTCCCATGGTGCCTGGATTGGAATCATCGCCAGCGCATCCTGCGGCAGAAGTCCTCCACTACAAGCTAGTGATTCCACAGCTATGGCCAGAACACGCGCGGGGTTGCCGAATGCCCGGTCCCGCCATCGACTGAAAATCGCGCGAACGCTGACTCAGGATGCAGCTTCGTCAGTGCCTCCACAGTGGCTTGCCATGGGAAATGCTTGTCCCTCAGTACATAACGGTGGGTCAGCTCGGCACACCTTGCGAAGCGGTACGCCATCTCTGGCGATGGCTTTCCCGCACCCGCGGCATGCTCCGCTAGCGTGACGACTGCGTGCCAACGTGCGATGTTCTCGTCGCCAATTTTGTTGACGACCTCTATAGCCTGGTTGAAGTACGAGGTCGCCTCGAGAGGACTTAACGTGAGGACAGCCCGCGCGACGTTTGCGTATTCGTCGGCTTGGCTGCCCGCGTCCGACCGATTGCCACGCACCAACTCTATGGACGTCTGTGCGAATTCAAAGGCGAGCTCCTCTGCGCCGTTGATGCGAGTACAGAGCCTCGCGAGGCGATTCAGCGTCGGAGTGTAAAGCGGACGCTTGATACTGTTCGACCAAGCTATCAGCTCCTTCACTGTTTCAATGTTTGCGGCCCCCGCGTCCAAAAGAACGTCAATCCATAAGTTCGCGATGTCGTCTGCGACAACTGACCTTTCTCGATACATCACGTTTTCGGCAGCAGTCGATGCATTGCGTGCCAAGGCGACCTCCGAAGCTACTTGAGATTTCTGCAGTGGACCACAGACTGCTCTCGCCCAAAGATTCGCCCAAGGCAGCAATGCCCCAGTCGTCGCTTCAAAGTCTCTAAGTTTCCCGCTCGCGCCACGCTCGCGTCGCTCATCGATTTCCCGACGCAGTTCCTCGGGTGCCAGGTCCCTCAGCGTTACGCTGGCGCCGAGCAGCGCTGCACGAAAGGCGTAAGCCCGCACATATTCGAGGCGTTCCGTCGCATGCAGAGAGGCCACAGTTCTAGGAACTGTCTTAGGGAGGTATGCGTCCAAAATCTCCGCTGCCTCTTTGCCCTCACAGAGTTTCTGCAGATACGCTGTCTCTATCACCGAGATGACGGCCCATGCCCCCGCATCAAGCTCTCGCTCGTCCACCGCCTGCCCACGCAAAGTCCTTACGCCTTCCAGAGCTTGACTGGTGACTCCCAATGCCGGAAACCGGTGTAGTGCTCTGGATTCCTGGACAATAGCGAGCAGTAGTCCTAGGTTGTTGGATGACGACTTCGCCAATGCGTCCAAGTCTTCATCACGGCCATGGTCGAGAAGAAGCTTTGCTAGTATTCGTCCGGAATCATAAGCGTGACTGTGCGGCCGCCAAGCGCGGAGAAAGTTTGACGCAGATTCTGGACCGTGAATGTTCAATATGGCGAACGCGATAACAGCACGGTCGTCATCTGATACTTGCTCTTTTTGGCGCTCCGTGTCTGGAAGCAAGCTCCAGTTCCTCAGCCACTCATGGGCCATCCGAAGGCGGCTTCTGGCATCGCCAAGCAACTCTGTGTGCGTGGACAGCAGCGCAGCTTCGTACGCGTGATGCGAACCTTTCCAGTCGCCCCCAAATATTCGCCGGGAGACGAGTTCTTGCACGGCATCTGTGTCTAGGATGCGACCGACGAGGTCGACGTTGGCCTGGAGCAGCGCACGTTGCCTGGCATCGCCCGCCCCTTCGCCACCTGCCTTCAGGGCGAGCTTCGCAGCTGCGACGTAGTCTCGATTCCGTAGCCCCGCCTTCAATGCAAACTGCAACCGCTGGAGCTCAATATCCCGCCGCTCGAGTAGATTCGCTTCCGGCAGCGCTTCCGATTCGAGTGCCAACCGTACCAATTCGGAAAATTGGCCGGCCTCAAGCATCAGGGCAGGCAATACGGAAGCCGCATAGGCGCTTTCCGAAGCCAAAGGCTTAAGTTTTGACAAAAAGGATGCCAGCGTCGCGCCATCCGGCCTGAATTGACTTCGAAACCAGGATTCTGCTGGCTCATCGAAGAACTGAACTGATTCGCCGGCGACCACCAGAGGGCGACCTAGGTCGAGAGCAAAGCTCTTGATTGCTGCGGCGTCTACCCCTGACATGGTTGCCAGAATCGAAATAGGTACCCGGGGGCGAAGGACGGCAAGGCCGGCACAAATCATGTCGACCTGCTCACGTGCCGTCACGCCGGCCTCGTCTCGGAGCTTTTGTACAGCATGCGCAAGAATGCCACCGATTGTGCTGTCAACAGTTGAAGGATTGGGCCCCAGCAATCGCAAGATGTCAGGAAGTGTTCCCCCGCGGGACAACGCCAATGCTTGCACCCGAGGATTGTGCGAGCTCAGCCGATGAAACTCGCTAACATCTTGGTCTGTTGCAGATGAAAAGTGAGCTCGCAAATGAGCTGCCGTCTCATCTTGGCTAAAGGCTTGCAGAACCAACTTCAACGCTTCGGGTGGAGGGTCGAGCATAGCTTCGCGATGCGGCCGGCATAGCGCCACCAATCGCACACCGTCGGGTAGTGTCTCCCGCAGCAGGTCGCGAATAAACGACCTTGCCTCTCCGGCCTCCTCCGCGGCCATTTGCGCGTTGTCGGCAGCATCCACGATGATGCAGACAAGAGCGTCCGCATGGTCGGCACGGACGATGCGAACAGCTTGGCGAAGGCGATGGAGGAAAGCACGCGCGTAGCTGGTCGTGTCTGCTTGGGCGCTAGGGATGAGTGGATGGCATAAGCCCTTGCTGGCCAACTCATTCGCCATTTGCACCAGAGCCGTGCGATGTCTATGTCGGTATCCGGAAAGGCTTCGATACTCGCCATTTCCGAAACAGTCATAGAGTATCGCCACCGAGCCGTCCGGTAATCCCCGTGCAATCTGCGTTGAGAATACCGACTTCCCTACCCCACCGTCGGCACTGATGACAACCGGGGCCGCACCCGCCGCGACGATAGCCCTAACCAAGTCATGTTCTTGGGCTCGCGTGACCGCGCCTGGTACCGATTCGATGAGACAAGGAGCAGGAAACAAGCTCGGCTCATCGGTCTGCAGCGCCCGCAAGACGTCAATCTTTGTGACGCTTGGCTCGTTCGCACTCTCCGAGAGAGCTTTACGGGTAATGAGCTCCTTTAGCCGTATGGGCGCATCCGCGTCACCCTGTGGGAGATAGACGTTCAAGTCTCGAGAAAGGATGTTGCGCTGAGTCCAGTAGTTGTCCTCCAGCCCCTCGAGCCGTAACAGACGGCAAAACTCCGAGAGCTTGTCTCCCTGCAGGCCCGTATACTCCTCTAGTTTTTTGAGATTGACGGTGTCGGAAGTCGTTCCACTGCTTGCGACGTCTGTGACTGCTGCAGCGAAATATGCATGGATAGGTCTGTTCGTGACAAACCAAAACTCCAGCTTTCCTTCGACATTCTCCGCGCCCAGTACCGTTTGAAGCTCGCCGTAACGCTTGGCAAAGCCGGAAATTGTCTTCTCGATACCACTGGGCTTCCACTCATCGCCAGCATGCAAAGTCGAATGCTTGAGCTGCATGTACCGCACCAGGGACGCCTTGCTCATATCGGTGTCGCCATAGTATTCGGCGATATCAATAAGCTCTTCCCCAGTCTCCACTGGCGCGCTGCCGCCCGTCTCGTCCGTCGATGCACCTTCGATGGTGATGGCAACCAGGCCCGATAGCGGATTGAGCAACGAAAGCGCCCGTCGGGCTGCCCACAAATAGTGAAATTGGTCGCCGTCTCGGCTAGCTCTGACGAGCAGACTGTCGGACATCGCGCTCCTTTCTTTGCGTCTGAAATAAGGGGCGCGTCGCACAGTCAACCCGACGGGACGCTTCAGAAAATCCGTTACGTCTCCGTGGCGCTACTTAGATGTACAGCTGTTTTGCGCGAAATGAGTCCGCAAATGAGGTTCTCTGCGGACTCCAATATGTCCCCCGATATGGGCGTGATGGTATCGCAACACTATTGCGTTGTGTAAGGGCCTTCCTTCATGGGATTCGGGAGGACTGAGAATCCTCGGGAAGCGGTTCCGCATGCTTCGACGGGACTTCATTACCGGCAGCGGATTTCCAACGCCTCACCTTGAGGTGTCCCTCCGACTCTAGAGGGGTTCTGCACAGGTGTTGGGGTGCCGATATGTTCTAGGCCAGCCCTCGCAATGGCGCGATTCCAGCGTGAGGGCGGTGCGCGATAAAAAGCGCCATCCTCGAATTGACAGCCTCGCACAAGGAATCCATGACGCGCAGATTGCTCTTGAACGCTACGACATCGGTAGCGCTACTTCTCGGCAGTGCTTTGCCCGCACACTCGATGACTGCCCAAGATGCACACAACAAACCTGACGACATTGCGTTTGAAGCGTTTGCCCGCGCTGCCGCTTATCACTGCGGCGACAAGTTGTTTGGGGACGACTTTGTGCGGAACTCCAAACGCTACGTGAAGGCGCTTTATCCTGCAGGTTCGGAACAGAAGATTGCCAAGGTATCCGTTGCGCGCGACATCGTGGCCATCAATCGCTCAGACTGCCCAGGCCTGATTAGCCAGATGAAAGACCTGAAGAAGGCCCGGGATGAGGAACTGAAAACAACAGGTGAGGTGTACTCCAAGCTCGGAAAGGCACCGAAAAGCTAGTCGAGACAATGAAAATGGGCTCCGCGAAGGAGCCCATTGTTGCAAGGAAGTTAATCGTCCTTCTGGATGTTCTCGATGTAGCTTTCCCAGTCTTCCTCTTCTTCCGGGTCGAGGTCAAACTCACCCTCGTGCTCTTCGCACAGACCGTTTTCGTCCAATTGGTCTGCTTCGTAGAGAACCTCCTCCCCGCAGCAGCGGCAGTGCCCGTAGTTGTCGCGGTCAGACGCGCACTTTATGCAGACCCATTCAGCCTCATCGCCCTCGCTTACCGCACCAATGGGCATGTTCCGAAAGTCGATGGTCCCGCACTCCATGCACGCGGGTGTCAGGCCGTCCTGAATCAGCTGCGTAATCATCGGCGCTTGGTCCGCAGACACGGGAGCATCTTTCATCTTCGAAATGGCATCGCGAATGCCATCTACGCAATCGGCCTGCCTGCTCAACCATTGGTCGTACACGTACGGGCCGTTCGGGTCGTCAAGCATCGCCTTGCGCGAGCCATAGCCCAACGCGGCGGCAACGAGCATGTGGGCATGACTTGACCCAATTTCGATGCGTAGGGGTATTACGGCACCCCTCAAGAAATGGGCGGCCTGCTGGGTGTAATCGATATTGTCTTGGCGCATGTCGAGCCTCTTTTAGTCAAAAACGTGCATGCCGGTTGAGCGCTTAAGCCGGCCGTCGCACATGACAAAAAAGACCTGTACTGGCCATCAAATAGAAGCGTGATGTCAACGTTGCCGTTGGCAACGGATTCACTAGGTAAAACGTAAAGCTTGCGTTTGAGGTCGCTCAAAACCAAGGTCGCAATGGGCCCTAGCACCCGACAAGTCGAGCACATAGGGCGAAGTTTAACGTCCTGACCTTGTCCTGCGCAAGTCTCCGTTGCCCGACTAAATGTGCTGCATATATAACACATCAAATCGATACAAGGGGCCCACCGCAGTATTGCCGGAACTGCATCGCACGAATGTAGACGGCCCCTTGAGTCCCCACTAAAGCAGGGCATCCAAGCCTGCAATCCGTGAAACAGCGTCAACTACAGGAAGGTCGCAGGCTAAAATTCGGCCCATCTTCCCGCGTGTATTGCCCTTCCATGCTAACTTTTGGAGCCTAGGGGCGGACCAATCCGGAGTAGCTACCTGTGGCTAGAGGAAACCGTGACGAATTTTCGTCCGCGACAGTAACAAAGCTTGGAAAGCTTGCCGGGTGGCGCTGCTCATATCCGGGATGTAGAAAGGCGACTGTTGGCGCCACATCTGACGGAACAGACGTCATCAATATCGGCACAGCCGCCCACATTTGCGCCGCTGCTCCAAACGGGCCACGCTACGACGCGACGATGTCCCCCGAGGAGCGCTCGTCGTTCAGAAATGGCATGTGGATGTGCCGAGACCACGGCAAGGCCATCGATTCGGCCGACTCCCAGTTCACCGTCGCGCAGCTCCGCCTATGGAAACAGCAAGCCGAGCGTGAATCCATGCTCGAAGTGCTGCAGGTCAGGGGAAGCCAAGGCGGCCACCCACGCGAGACGTCCGAACTTGCAAGGCAACTCCAGACGGCCGCGCATGCGGACCTCGATGTCTTTAGGAGAACCGCGAAATGGCCAGCATCGTCTATCGAACTGACTGTGAGGGTCGAAGGACTCGATGAGCCTGTGACGACGAAGGGGCTGTCTAACGCAGTAACAGAGCTAGACGACCTGATACTCATGGCGCCTCCCGGAATGGGAAAGACGACGAGCCTGTTTCAAGTTGCCGAGCATATGCTGGCCAATGCGCAAAGCACGCCTCTCTTCGTACCACTTGGCGATTGGGCAACGGAAAACTCGACAATACTTGCATCTATTCTCGCTAGGCCCGCCTACCGGGAAATCTCTGAAAACGATTTCCGGCGCGTCGCTGGAGAGTCCGGTGTTGCGTTGCTACTCGACGGATGGAATGAGCTAGACCCCGCCTCGCGAAATCGGGCACGCGTGCAGCTCACCACACTGAAGGCTGAGCTACCCAATCTCGGCTTTTTCATCGCAACGCGTAAACAAGGACTGGAGTTACCCTTCTCCGGCCTTAAGGTCGAACTCTTGCCGCTCAGTGAAGACCAGCAGATGGCGATAGGCGATGCCATCCTGGGCGAGGACGGCAAGAGAATCGTCGACCATGCTTGGCGAACGCCAGGAGTACGTGAACTCGTCACTAATCCGCTCTATCTCACAGCACTTCTGTCGCAGCCCCAAGGCACTGATTTTCCGACGACCAAAGAGGAAATCCTGCGAGGTTTCGTCGCAACACATGAACGCAACCACGCTAATGCCGAAGCTCTTCTGGCCGTCGCACAAGGGTTCCAAGACCAGTATCTGGACGACCTGGCCGTTCTAGCCACGCGCAATGCCGGCGCAGCTCTCAGCGACGATAGCGCTCGACGCGCTGTCTCACAGACATCCAACGACCTGGCCGGCGATGGCCAGATTTCCAATAAGCCGCAGCCAGGAGAATTGCTAAATGTTCTGGTTAGCCATCATGTCCTCATGCGACTGGGCGACGCCGCGGGATACTCCTTCCAGCACCAGCAGTTTCAAGAGTGGTACGCCTCTCACGAAGTCGAGCGTCATCTTTTCGCCAGCGCCGCGGATGGGAAAGCAAGGGAAGCACTAAAGAAACAGATTCTCGATTTACCCGCGTGGGAAGAGTCCATCTTCTTCGCAGTCGAGCGGCTCGCGCTCGGCGACCAAGACGCGAAGAACGCCTGTGCGCATGCAATTCTGGCTGCCTTGGAGGTCGACCCCCTTCTCGCGGCAGAAATGATTTTCCGAGCTACGGACGAGGTTTGGGCAAAGGTCGGCGGCGCTATCCAAGACTTCGTATCTCGCTGGCACGCGCCTGGCAAAGTCGACCGCGCCGTACGATTCATGATGACATCTGGCAGGCCGGAGTTCTCAACCATCATCTGGCCGCTCATCACTCATGAGGACGACCAGATGAGCTTTAGCGCCCTTCGCAACTGCGCCCGCTTCCGCATATCAATTCTTGGGGACGATGCCGAAGCGAAAATTCGCGCCCTGCCGGACGGCATCCGCGAAATCCTGCTGACAGAAATCGCGATGCATGGCGACGTCGATGGAATGGGCCTTGTTAGTACCATAGCCAAGGACGACCCGGTCCCGAAAGTGCAAGCGTCCGTCGCAGAGTCCTTTGCCTTTCGCCGAGCCGACCGTCATGTCGCAACAGTACTGGAGTCTGCGGGCGAAGCAACATTCGACCTGGTAGCCATGAAATCTATCAGGGAAGAAATCTCGGACCCCGTTGTGAGGAAGAAGATTGACGAAGCCATTGCCCGAAAGGCTGCACAAGGTGAATCCAGCACGGAGCGGCTAGCAGCAATCCTGGCAGAGACTGACGGCCCGGACAGAAGTACTGACGTGGCCGGCATCATAGAAAGTATGGAGCTTGGCCAACAGCTCGATGCCGAGGAGCGTCTCATCTACGAGGCGCACCTGAAGTATCCAGAGGCTGTGGTCGCCGGCACTTTGTCGCGTGTGCTGGCCGGCAGCACTCTGTTCTACAACGCCCGGGATATCCTGAGCGAAGCGAACATAGTGGTGGAAGACGAGAACCTCAGAGATATTGTCTTATCAGACAAGAGCGATGACTACCGAGCGAATGCCGCGGCCTGCGCGCTCGGACCAATGGCCACAGCACACGTGTTGGATGCGTTCCTGGAATACAGCAAGCTGGCTATCTCAGGGCAACCAGCAGATGCCGGACGCGCGAGAAGCCAACAGCTGGAAATGCGCCTTCTGAATGTGCCGTTGGGAAGCTTGCTGGAAGCCATACGCGAGAAGTCCGCCCAAGCCACAAACGGAGAGCTATCAGATTTTGCTGAGCTTATCGCACACCGAACTCAGGACTACGATGGCGTGGCGAGCATACCGGACCCTACGGCGGCCGCCATCATTCAAGCATTCGTTGTGGATTGGGCAACGCGACTGCTCGCCGACAACGCGCCTCGTGTGCAGATAGCCAATATCGCTGTATTGGCAAGTCGAGCTCCTTCTGCGGACCTTCTTCCCACGCTGAAACGGATGCTAGACAACAATTTGGAGCGCCTCAGAGCGTTCCGTGCAGAGGCCCAGGCGAACCAATGGAGGCCGTGTGAGGCAACACATGAGGCCAGAAATCCTCTAACCGGCGAGTATCAATGGGCGTTTTCGGCCATCAAATCGCCAGAGGCTGACGCACTCATGAAGGCGTACCTGCACGATGACGACTTCGCCGAATCGGCGGCACGTGTCTTGGCGCTACATTGGCGAGATGCTAACGAACCCGCAGCAAGTAAACGGCTCCGCTTCGGACGCGACTTCTCACGAGTGAAGGAAAAGCGCACCGCCCACCTCGCCGAACCGGACGCAAGTTCGGATGCAGCCGATGCAATTTTCGCCGCAATTACGCCGCGCCTAGAAAACGGGGAGACCAGTAAACAAAACAATGTTGCAGTCGCGTTGGGCATTATTGCTTGTGGGTTGCCGCATGGTCAGCGTGACGACATCATTGGCAACCTCATCGCGACGGCTTCGCTACGAGCTCGTCGGTCTTTGCTTGCTCAGTTGGTTCGGTCCGGAAAAGCCGTAGACATCAAGCTCATCCTCGAAGGCATTACAGAGACCTTTGTAGCGGCCGAACGAGACCCATGGATACTCACCCAAAGCGACGGGTACGAGTTACGAGAATGGCTTGAGTTGGTGCCCTTTGGTAGCCGCCCCATGGAGGCACTTGACGTCATTAGACGTATGCCCGCTGCACAACGCGAACCCCGGCTCTTGAAGGACCTGGTGTCGCTATTGGTTGATTCCCCCTCCACTGAGGCGGAACAGCTTCTTTTCGCACTTGCGGAGGATGACCCTCGCTTCTATGCCAAAACTGAGTGGCGTCAGGCGGCGGTTCAAATGGGTACGCTTTCCTCAGCACATCGACTCATGGAGCTCGTCATCGCCGGGACGTTTAACGGCGTGGGCGTCGACTCGTGGCAGATGGGTCGAGAGCTTGCCAGCCTACTGCGCAAGCATCCTGAGCTTCGTGCGATAGCGTATCAGGCATTGCAGGCTCACCCACCGACACAAGGACACGCGCTCTTGGTCCAAAGCGTCGTCGAGGCGCCGGATGAAGATGGGCTCATGATACTTCTCGCGCTAGACAAAACGGGAGCACCTCCAGCTGTAACATGGCGCATGGTGAATAGTCTTGTTTCGAAGCAGGTCCCGTCGGATACGTGGAAAGGTGCTTTTGACGTGCTCCCAGTCGCTGCTACCAGCATACGAAAGCAGCTGCTTGTAATGACAGAGGATGGTGGACCGGCGGATTCTGCCGCTAGATGGCTGCGGCATATCGATTTGGTACGTGACCAGCTGGGCGTCCCAGAAGATGAGACACGGCATCCAGATTTAGCCTCCGGGAAACCGTGGCCGATATTGCGACCCGACCCCGACGCGTAGAACCTGGGCGAAGTCACTGCGACCATTACGAAGCCATCCCCCACGATAATCCGGGGACTTGAGACCACTTTAGTGGGGCAGCCAACAGTGCATTTGGCGGTATATCATCGCGCGTGACCAAGGCAAGGGCGAAGGAGACCCGATGATTCCAATCCTGCCGGATTCGGCTTGGCGTGAGTTTCGCAGCGCGCCTGCAAATCGGGGGCAAAATCACACCATCCACCAAGCGCTTATCGTTGACCATGCAGGGCAAGAGCACAAGTGCTTCGTGAAGGCGGCTCCTCAGGGTAACCCTATGGCGTTCACTGAAGGGCTTGCCTGGCTGGTGGCCGACGCACTCGACCTGCCACGTCCCAGGTTTGCCGCACTAATCCTGCTTCCAGTCCAGAAACTACGGCAATGCATGCCGCTTGACCAGCACTGGATGCACTACGAGCATGTGCTGGCCTTTTGCTCGTCTGCGGTACCCGGCAAGCACATTACTAGTCGGTGGAATTGGCTTGCAGCCTTTCGAGCTGCTCGCGCCTTTCGCCACCAGGATGTCGCACGGATTGCGGCATTCGATGCCTGGGTAGAAAATCAAGACCGGCACACCGGCAATTTTCTCCGTAACAGCGATGGGGACTACATCCCCATCGACAACGAGTTCATTCTCTACACGTTGGTCTGGGTAGCTAGCGGAATCAATTGCGCACCCAACAGCCTTCGCGCACAAGCGCGGGAGATGCTCAAGAGCGCTGGCTATACTAAGTTCGAGGCCGCGATGGTCGTGGCTTCTCAACAGCACGAGCAAGCATTCCTGAAAGTGACGCCATCGTTGCAGCAGTTCATCACCGCGATGTATGCGGATGCGGCGCAGGCTACCGGAATTGCAGCCGCCATTCTGCAGTTCTTGGGGCAGCGTGCTCAGTCAGATTGGCTTGCCAACGAACTTGGACACATCGTATGAAGAGCATGTTCTTATCCGCTGGAGACGACCCCTACGCTCATCTGCGAAAGCATGCTACCGCTGTGCCGAGGGCCGAATTTGAAGGCACTTGGGCAACGATTGAACTGCAGCCCGACGCCTTTGCCAGGCAGCGGTACACAGTAGGCGTCGCAGTAGCGGACCAGGATGGCAACTTCATCTTTCGCTTGCTTGACGATGTGAGCAAATTTGATTGCCTCTACGGCCGAGATGATGCGGCCGAGATTCGCACGCTCATTGAGGCGGCCGAGCATGGGCTGCTGCGAGCCCAGAAGTCGAAGGTTTCTCTCGCTGATACGCAGTTTGACACAGGGATGGTGATGTTGGGCGACCTGTGGCCGACCTCCGGCAGGTCAGTCGATGCCGTACTAAGCCGCCTCTTTGTAGACGTCGTTCCGTTTATTCCCAGGGAAGAACGAAAGACACGCGATTTCATCACCCTGGATAATGCTGCGGTTCGGAAGCTGGTGGATGACGAACTCAAACGCATTGCGGGGTTATCCTTCGAACGCTTGAGTGTCTACCCACAAAGGGCGGTGGTCGACCGGACATCGGGGCAGTCACATATGCTCGAGTTCAATCTGGAACCAGCGGGCAAGGTTGGTAGTGTTATCTCAGCAATCTACAAGACTCCGACCAGTGTCGAGCTGAACTTCCTCCGCGCGTCCAGAGACCTGGCAACATACTCGCGCATTGGGGAACTCGAAGACCGGCAAATCGGGCTCTTCGTGATGGTTCCTGCGGACGGTTCGATGCCACCGTCGGAATTGGAGCGCATCGAGAACATTCTCGGCGAGCAGAGCTGGAGTTTGGAGAAGCAAGGCTTTGTGGTTTCCATGCACGATTCCCCCGAACCTCTGGCGCGCGACGTGTGGGAATGGGCGTCGGTCGAGCAATAGCAGCTGCCCGGACAATGTACTCGCGGTGCATACCGCCACGCAGCTCATCGCGGCCAAGGTTCCTCGGTGGTCGACCTTAGCCGTCGGGCGAACGCTTTCCGCGCTTAACCACGTTGTCCCGGGCAACCAGGAATGAGGGGCTGCGATGGCGTACGCCATATTGCCTGCGTCCTCCCGAGGCCCGAAACACGTGTTGCACACCCGCCAAACGGCACGGACCTACAGCCGCCGTTCAATAAGCTTCTGCGTCAGTTCTTCGAGGACTGAATCGGAAAGCATGAAGCCACTGAAGACTTCGTATAACGGCTGAACCGCCGCCTTTACGTGCCGACTAAGCGCAGACACCGGCGTGTCTGCGGGAACCGATACCATCGACACGACGACGTCCTGCCTCGTCTTGCGCGATGAAACGTACCGCATAGGGTCTGCCCAAGAGGTCAGCTCACGATTGTTAAGACCACTCCAGCGGAAAGCAAATTTGAGAGTAGCCTCCTCGTTGACCTGCAATGCCTTCGCGAACGCTAAGCCCACTGCGATTGCCTCGCTGACCCTGAGTACAGGAAGAATGGCGTCCAGGACCTTCATCGGCGTGGGAGCATTCTGGCTCGACGTAATATCGTCCTCAAGCGCGCGATAGTTGTAGAAGCGCCCGCTCGGCGCCTGACGCATAAAATCGATGTGCTTTAAATAGTTCGGATTCACTCGCACGATGAGCGTTTCCCATGCACCATTAAGAACGTAGGGGCGCAAGTCCGCTTCCGAAAACGCCCGACTATCTAGCCACACTGGCCAGCCAGTGTAGTCGGGATTGCTGGCGTTCAACTGGGATGCAAATTGGGCCAGCGGAAGAGGCGTGAACTCGCCATCAATTATCATTGCAACCTCCCATGAACCATGGGGCGGCAACGCTAGGCCACGCTCTTTGACGACGGCCTCAAAGCGTCCCTTTCCCTCATCCAGAACTGCCTCCAGTTGGTCGCTGTCAGATGGTTGCTGCAACGGCGAAACGCCCCCAAGCGCTGCCATCAATTCTTGAAGCATCGAAGGGCCGACGCCAGCGAGATGCCGACGGACGAAGCGGCCAATATCTGCCTCGCGATTGTCAAGGCAAATCTCAATGAGGTCCCGCCAGTCCTTCCACTTAATCTTCGTGGAGCTGACTGAGTTATTCGCAACGAGTGTCCGAAAGTACACCTCGTCTGCGCGGATTTGGGGGCTCCCGTCGACATAAAGGTCAGCTTTGGCTGCGACGGGCGTCCGCAACCCCGACGGAATCACGATAACAGGAAGCTCGATGCCGTCGCGCTCGACGTACTCCACCCCCACCTGAAACGGCTCCGAAGCGTACTTGGATACGAGAGACTGGATGGCATCCGCATGGAAGACCGCTCGTACATTGGCCGGCGCCTTATCCATGTCGGGGGTCAGCGTCTCGTCGTTCAATCCGATAATGAGGAAGCCCCCATTTCGGTTCCGCAATGCAAGCGCCGCTTTCACGATTTTCGCTTGGCCCGCTGGGTCCCCCAGCGAAATCCAAGTCTTGATTTCAACGTTCAAGTTCTCACTTGGACGCAGCACTAGCTGCTCAATGAGCTCACGGTTGGTATCCACCATTGCGCTTCCACTCCTGGAAAGTCGTTGCAAGCGCATCAGTATGGCATCAGGCTACAGTGTTGTGAGCACTTGGTATCACATACCAGGAGACTCTTCGCGAGGTAGCCGCTCACTTCGGAGCACGAGCCGCTGCATGACCAAGCCGCGCTTCGCTGAGCTCACCGATAGACCACCGGGCCGTATGTCATGCAGGCTTCTTGTACAGCCGGACAATGCCATTCTCGGCAGCATGGGCGAAGCAGTTGCGCAGCCACCAGAAGGCAAGAGTGAATGCATCATCGTAGACAAGTTCCGGTACGGGAGGCTCTGCGAACAGGTCTGTCGGTTCCCTCCGGATAGACACAGTCTCCATCACCTTCGATGCCTGCTCCTGCCAATTGTCGAAATCTTCGAGTAGTTTGCGGGAGACACTCGGTCCAAACGTCGCCCCCGAGAAGTACGGGTCAAGCAATTCCACGAAAGCGCTGTCATCTGGGTACACCTCAGGCTTCGCGCGGTCGTAGCCAATCATCTTGGCGAGAACGTCGTGCCAGTCGCGGCCTTGGCATCCGAGCGCCAGCGAGTACTCCAGGCGAAGGTCGTAGCTATAGATTGCCGACCCAACAAATTCATGCGTGCGGTAGCCTCGACGAGCCACCGCACTGCCGTCCAGGTACACCGCTTTTTCCAGCTTCAGACCCTTGGTCGGATGGACCCAATCGTCCAGTGGCTCGACACTGTCTTCCACAAGCTTCAGATTCTTGAAGACCTCATACACGTACATGTCATCCCCGCACCTTCACGTTGCGAACAGGCCGGCGGGCCTGCTCACGCAGCGCTGAACTTGCTGCGGGAGAGTATAGGGTTGGCGAACGAGGATGATTTGCGTGACATCGGTCGGGGATATCCGAGGCGAAAGTATTTCCGCAAAGCCAGTCGATTCCAAGAGGAGCCTGGAAGGGTTACTTCTCCGGCTCTTTCACCATCTTTCGGAACCAAAACAGTGCTAGGCTAATGGTTGACACCGAAATAAGCTATTTCGTCCGCTTGCAGATATCCATCCATGAAGCGTACCGAGTACTAGCGTTAAATTCTTCGTCATGGCCTGGCAAAAAATCGACCGTTTTGGCACCGAGCCGAACAATTGGAAGCTGAGTTCAGAACAGACGGCGAGGCAGGCGATATCGTCCCTTCGCGGATATATCTATCAGCTCCATGCCTCTCTTAGGGCGTGGATGCGCTTGCCCGAAGAAGGAGAGCTGTATCTGGAGGTGGCTGAAGACTACGCTGAGCTGCTTGCCAACTCAGGTAGCGGTGAGAAGATTCTCAATGCCGTGCAAGTTAAGGATACTCGAGAGTCGGGAAGCGTCACGCTGAACTCGCAAGATGTGCTGACTACTCTGAAATCCCTATTCTCGTTCCAAGAGGAGAATCCGGGAAAGCAAGTGTTTGTCACTTTCCTGAGTACATCACCCATTGGAATGGAGAAACTTGCTCCGTTGGTGAGCCGCGTCCCCGCGCTGGAAGCCTGGACCCTCGCCAAAGAAGGGAATCACTCAGTAGCCGAACTGCTCCAAGCTCTTCGTACCAGAATTAGAGATGGCGAGTTCGGAGAGTATCTTGCTGGCTGTTCCGACGACGAATTTCGTAATCGAATACTGAGCCGAATGACGTTCGCGTGTGGCGAACCTTCTTGGGAAACGCTTGAAGAGGAAGGACGAGCTTTCTTGGTTGCAAACAGGTCGCTCGTTCGCGCTGAAGCGGTATCTGCGTCGAATTCGTACGATGTCCTACTGACACACCTATTCCGGGTAATGCTCCGGTCTGGGCAGCGCATGGTAGACCGGAAGGCTTTCATTTCTGCGTTTCAGTCCGCCACCGCCGTGTCGGTTCCATCACAACAGTACATTGACCTGACTGACGCGGCGTTGCTAGCCGGGACCGGAAATACCGCCGAGCGGCCCGACAATCTCCCAATCAAGGACGGCGTGTTGGTCAAGGTCGCACGTCAGCTCTGCGACGTCGGGAAACCGCCTTCCATCGCTGCGCTGTTTGCAGAGGCGTCCTCCGGCGTACAGTTGGCTTTAGAGTCCCTCTCCAAAGCCGAGCGTTGGGTCAACGACAACGGCTTAGACAAACGCAACCCTCAACGAGTGCGGTTCTCCGAGCTCCTTACTCGGCCGGAATTGCATCACCTGGTCTATGCAACGCCGGGCGCCGGAAAGAGCCATACTTTCTTCCGCTTGGCAGAATTTCTTCTTGAAGCGGCCGAGCGGCAAGTAGAAGCTGGCGCGGATTATTCTGAAACTGGCGGGCCGACTGACCCGAGCAGCGTTAAGCCAACAGAACCAATACCTCTTCTTCTGCCCATCGGAGGCCTGAAGACGGCGAATGACGTGCTGAATCAGCTTTCGGACCTACTTCCGACGGGGAGCGCAGCCAACGCATTGAGAAATCCGCGAGTTTGCGTCCTGCTGGACGGATGGTCTGAGTACGCTGTGGGAGAACCCTCCCAACGAACGGAGCTGCTACGCGCGCTCTCTGCCGTAAAGGTCATCGCCTGCGCACGCCATGTTGACGAAAACGACTCCACATTCAAGTGTTGGGTACTGGAACGATTGGCGCCTCATGATATTCGGAACACGGTCGTACAAGCCTTTGGCGATACAGAACGGCTCGATGATGCGCTCACGGAACTGCTTCAGCTTCCCCTCATGCTTTCGCTCTATTTGCTGCTGGGCGGTGCAGCGTCGACGCCAGGAGAGCTCATTGCCTATTTCCATCGGCATGTATCAAAGGGGTTACCAGAGCAGTACAGAGGACTTCTGAGCGACGCTGTTTCGCTGGTTTCCCTACGCAAGGACAGGTCTTATCTCAAGCTAGAAGCAGCACTGGTAAGGCACGCGGGCTCGTACAGGGTCGACAATCCACTCCACCTCTTGCACAGTCTCGGCACCATTAGTCGACGAGGCAACCTAGCCATACCTGTCCATGATTTGTACTGGAGTTGGCTATCCGGCGTGGGCACTCTAAGAGGCTCACGCCTGTGGCAAGCCATCCGTCAGCTGGACAGCCGCGAGAGCCTGAATCTCGCACTGCAGTCGGGCGAAACTGCAGAATCGGAGGACATCCCAAGCGTGGCCGACGTCGATGCGGTTCTGGCGGTCGGGCTAGAGGCGAGCCTCGGCATGCCTTCTATGAACTCCGCGCTGGCTGCCAAGCTCGATGCAATGTTTGCTCACCCTAATCTTGCGGTGAGATGCCGAGCCGCCGTTGCCGGGATGCGTTCAAACAAGGCTGCCTACATACGTAAGGCCCTCGAAGTAATCGGCGAGACATCAAAGCTCAAACTCTATGTGCCAGCGTTAAGCGAAGCCATAGACGCATCCGTACTGTTTTCTCACAAGGAAGTTCTTGCAACTTGGCTCGGAGCGGATGGAACGGACACCGTACTCGACGAGATTGCGGCAAGGGGAGACGAAAACTGGCTGCCGTGGATTGAAAGGATGCACCGTCTAGGTCGCATCGAACCGAAACGAGCTGTCGCTTGCGCATTGGCGTGCGGAACGCGGGTTCCTCAGTGGACGATACCGTATCTCAAGCCACTGGCCGAAGAGTCAGCTTGGTTGCTCAGATTCGTAAGCGATAGACGCGCGAATAGAGAATTAGCCCTCTGGGTGGCGCAAAATTACCCGAACGGCGGCGAGAACCTCTCTGGCGGCTGGTGGCATCTCAATAAGGTATTGCTCTCTTGTGGAGACGACAATGTCTATGCCACGTTGCTAGCCTGCTTCCCAGAGATGGAAACTCGGGCGCAGCATCTTGTGGGGATGGCCGTCAAGGAAATGAGTGAGCCTTGGATAGGCAGATTCCAGCGGGTTGCCTTTGCTGTGGAAGGTCACACCCATCATAACGGATTGCGAGACCTGGTCAGCCTCGACATCGATGATGCTACGGCACGGGATTGGATTGCGCGGGGATACTATGAGCAAGGGTGGAGAGTTCTGATTGCTCGACATGGCAACGATGTGTTGCCAGAGCTAATAGCAGAGCTGCCTGATTCTTTCGGTGGTCATCAACATTTGCCTGCGCTGGAGGCCATTTCGTTTTTTGACGGCCTACCCAGCGGAATTCTCGAGGAGCTGTCTAGGCGGCTCTATAACCCCACGACGGAATCTCTCGGTATCAGTCCAAAGGTTGGCGAGACGATAATTTTCGTTGCGGCACAGGTGCAGTCCGTTGGCGTTCCCTGGTTGGTTAAACAATATCTATCCGGTTTCAGGTTGAGCGCCTATCACGGAAGACTTCTTCTTGAACGCTACCTAATATGGAGCAAGCAAACGGGGATTCGACTAGGAGCGGCTACGCCGGTTAGCAATGCGCCGTTTGAGGTCTGGTTCGCAAGGCAGTTTGTCGACAACTGGGAGAACCATTTCTCTGCCCAGGTCTTGAAACTTGTTCCTGAAGTTGCGATTGAAGCGGTGCTGCAGGCGTTTGTGGACGACGATGAGAAGGCAGTTCAGATTTTGGAAGGCGTCGGAAACCTGCAACAATTCGACCAAAGACTTCTTGACCGGATGATGGCGAGTGCGGCGTTGATGCCCCTGATTCCAACGGTTTTTGGTAACGTCATAAACGAATTGCCACCTGAGCAACTTCTCATCTTCGCAAAAAGTGGAGCGCTGGAGACCGACCGCCTTCTCCACGGCCTGCGCTCGGCAAGCGACCCATCGTTCTCTGAGACGCACCTGGAGTTGCTCAATGTGGTCGTCAGTAGCCCGCTGAATCTGCACAACGTTAGATATGTAGCCAACATGTTTCGCAACTACGCCACTGACGTATTGCTAATTCACCTAGAACAGTTCCTCTCCACGCCAAGGAAGGAACATCTCAGTGACAACTTGCACTGGCTACTACGTGAGATTGGAGAGATTCGTCGCGAGCTCCTTGTAGGCGAGGACGGCTTGCTGTTGCGCTCCTAAGTAAGTGCAAAGGCTTTGCACTTCCGCCTTGGATGCAAATCGACGTACGCATCCGTCAATTCACCGCGGTATACGAACACATGGCAACACGCACCATCGAGCTCGTCTACGACAACCACAATCATCTTCAAGTCACGGCAGACTCCGTGCTGGACGGCGATGAGGCCCACAAGCACCAGCTACGGCTCGAAGACGAAGTTGTCAGGCTGGAAGATGGGCGTCGACGTTACACCTGCCCGTATTGCCTTGAGCCGTTGAGCATCCGCGGCTCGACCGACCGCATCTACCACTTTGCACACCCGAAAAATCCTGGTGCGGAGTGTCCGTACCGCTCAGGCTTTGCGCTGTCTAAAGATGAATGGGAAGCGCTCAGCTACAACGGAGCGAAGGAATCCGCGGCACACCGGCAGGTCAAATCCTGGATTGCGGAGAGCCTTCGAGCGGACCGCAATATCGCCGCCGACTCTGTTGTCGAAGATGAACGTATGCAAAGCTGGCGCGACCGGTCCAAATGGCGAAAGCCCGATGTCCGCGCGTCTCGGGATGGCAAGACGCTGGTCTTCGAAGCGCAGCTCTCTACTACGTTCGTCGCGACCATAGCAGCCAGACGGAAGTTCTACCTCGGCGAAGGTGCCCTGCTCTTTTGGATATTTCGCGAGTTCACTCTCTCAGAGTGCGAAATGCGGTTCAGTGAGCGCGACGTTTTCTACAACAACAACTGGAACATCTTCTCAATCGACGCTCACAGCGTCGAAACGTCACGCCAGGCTGGCGAGTTGCATCTCTGGTGTCGTTGGCAGGAACCCGTCGCGCAAGGCGGCTCCATCCAATACCGTTGGCATAAGAAGCTAGTAGCCTTCTCAGAGCTCACCCTCGACTTTGGCCGCCAACGCGCCTTCTATTTCGACTTCGAGGCAGCCCTGAAGGAAGCGAACGCGAAGCTAATGGGCGAGAAGGCAGCAGCTTTCCACGAGGAAAGGCGAGCCCGCCAGTTTGAGAACAGACCTTACATCTCGCCCCGCGTCGAGGCAAAGCTGGATACGGACATCGCTGAATGGCTGGGACTTGAGGCGAGATACGCGACGATGTCGAGCGACCTGCAGCGAGTCTGGCTTGCTGCAGATGAGGCCACGAAATTTAGTACGCGACGCGTTCAAGACTACGCTTATGCCGTCCTAGCACCGTACCTCCGCGCAGCATGCCCAACCGCGCCCAAGACGCTCGAGGGTCGTGAAGACCTTCGACTCATCCTAGGCGCTCTCATTTCACTCCGGTTGGGACGAATCGTGGGGAGTCGCGCCGTCAACTTCAAGCATCTGGAAGACATGGTCTTCGGCGCTGCCTTCGGCTACTACAGCGTCTTCTGGTATGCCGCAGGCATACATGGGCGGCGGTCGGATATTGGCTACGATGTTCGAGATTCAATCGCTTCACGCAACTTCGCAATCTATCGCCAGAAGAACGCCAACGACGCGGTGCGAACGGGCGACTTTGACAGGGCCTTCTACATCCTTTTCCCCGAACTGCAGCCGGCGCGTTAGCCGGTCGCGAGATACCGCTCTGCCATCCTGAAGTGGCTCGTTAAGCCCTGCAGCCCAGATTCGTACACTTTTCGGACATTTGGGGCCCGGATTCATACAGGAATCGGACAAAACACCCTGCGCAATGCGCCCGAAAAGACAAGAACCGGACAGAACGGGCGACAGGCAGGACCGCTCTTCCTATGACGCCAGGCCACATCGTTTGCTCGCCTTCTCGCCAGCGCCTCGCGCCCCCGGACCTGCGCCAACCTTCACACACGTAACGAATGAGCACGTACTTCCATAACGTCGACGCCCTCGCATTCCAGCACCAAGTCGCGGAAACATCGAAAGAACTGCACTTCCGCTTGGAGGAACTCATACAAGCAAGTAAGTCGTCCATCGATGCGTTCAACGAGTCCATGCGCACGCAGAATGCGACTGAGAAATCGCCAGGCAGTGTCTTCCAATATCGCCTGACCTCACTCATAGCCCTCGTCCAGACATACAAGGACTTGATAAAGGAGGCGGGCCTGGGCTTCAGTTGGGGGAGCTTAGTCGCAAACGTGGCACATGCTGATTTGATGCAGCGGATGCGGAATAGCGCGGTTCATGATGGCTACAGGCTGATAGCCCTGTGGGCGGAGGGGAAGTTCTACGTCGCTGTGAACATCCGACGCAAAGGGCAGCGCGGCGAAGGAGTGGAAATCGAAGCGCCCGCACAGGACGCGGAGATGCTCTGCCTCGAGTATGTCCGAAGCTTCTCGGCCGAGCTGTCCGCACGACTGCGCGAGCTTCCCGGGAGCGCCAAGTTACGGGGGCCTTACTACGACTACGATTGGTTCGCCGCAGGAATGCAGCATCCAGCGCTAGGGGAATATCGCCAGCCCATGCCGAGCCGGGAAGAACATGCAAAGCTCAAGCAGGACGAATCCACCCCGCTTGACATTGCGGCAGGTGTACTGACTGCGGTGCGCGATGTCTGTGAGGCGCGAATCAAGGAGCGGATGGAGCCTGCAGCGTAGTGCTTGAAGCGGAGACATGCCCAGGGGGCCACGCCTTCAGAGGCTCAGCGAGGACAGTGCTAGCGATGAGTTAAAAGCGGCAACGCGAGGTCGCAGGAGGGACAGGTGCAAGCCCGAGCGGGCAGCCGGCGTGTATCAGTAAAAGCCGCGATGCGAGTGCCGGACTCAGCACAAGAGAGCGATGGGCGAAGGGGCCGTCACGGGAATGCAAGAGCGGCAGGTAGTGGAGGCGTAAAGTGAAACATAGTGCACAAACCCAGGAAAATAAGAAAGGGCAACCCTAGGGGTCGCCCTTCTCAAAATGCTCCAAACCGCTTAAGCATTAGTTAGAGCCAATGCCACGTCCGGCGCCGGTTTCCGGGCAATCGGGGGGTGGCCATTGTCCTCAACTAATGCGTTCATTGGCTCTTAGTAATGCTTAGAGCCAAAGACCTCATACGTCAATCGGTTCGACCTTACATCGACACCGTGTCAGCCACTTCCTTGAAGTCTTCGATCTGGTCGAAGTTCATGTACTTGTAGATCTTGTCGCCGTTTGCGGTCAGCACGCCCATGT
>Ga0102589_1000893_pt1 | contig 47787 bp, 48 predicted proteins | sample AraplaMF_Col_mLB_FD_76858 | JGI IMG/M metagenome (GOLD analysis project Ga0102589, IMG submission 76858) | Arabidopsis root microbial communities from the University of North Carolina, USA - plate scrape MF_Col_mLB | ecosystem: Host-associated > Plants > Roots > Endosphere | place: USA...
TAATGCTTCTGCAATACTACCTGCACCGATAAACGCAACTTTTCCAAGAAACATTACATTTCACCTCACCTATATTGTAATAGATATTTATATTAGAGAAATGATTTGTATATTCCTTGTTGACATCTTCTAAAAAAATAATTTTATTTGTTTTTTAGGCGATGTTAATGTTTTTTAATGATAATTTAATTAAATGTTTATTAAATAGCTGTTTATATTGAAAAAATGTTTACTTTTGAAAAATAACACTCTATAAAAAAGTTAATTAGTATTGATAATCGAAACAGGTGAGACGATACTGGTGTATATACCTTATTCGATGCTCATCACACGTCCAATATGGTGGAGTGCAAAACACAAACTTCATTCATGAAGCTTATTTAATGGAAAAAGAGATTATTAATTTTGTGAAAGTTCATTTATTATTTTAGATATGTTGATTAAAATGGAGTATAGTTTATAGTTAAATAGGTAAATTATTTGTTTGTCATTCATCTTTTATATATTAAAATAAATTTTATATAGATTCACATAAGGAGGCATTACATGATTCCTACTAATAAAATCCACAGTATTACTCTTCCGGTTCCATATGCGATGAAAACAGTAAATGTTTTTTTAGTAGAAGGTGATTTATTAACATTAATTGATACAGGAACAAATACACCGGAAACTTTAGAAGCCTTAAAAAGTGGGATAAAGGCAATTGGCTACGATTTAAGCGATATTGAACAAGTCATCTTAACGCATCATCATCCGGATCATTCTGGACTTCTTGAAGTATTTAAAGAGGATGTAAGGATCTTAGGGCATGAACGAAATAAACCATATCTAACACAAGAACAATCTTTTTTAGACTATTACAATGAATATTTTATTGAAAATGCAAAAAAATATGGTGTTCCAAGTCTATTTGTTCAAAAAATGCCTCGTTCTATCAAAAAAATCCCATACTCATGCAAACGTTCACTAACTGATGTCATTAGTGAAGGCGATCAACTTGAAAGCTTATTTAATGTAAAAGTACTTTATACACCTGGCCATGCAACTTCACATATTGCTCTATATAGTGAAGATGATGGAATTGCTTTTGGTGGCGATTTACTATTAGATAAGGTGTCGTCAAATCCGTTACTTGAACCACCTTTAGAAGGTGAGTTGGAACGTCCAAAACCATTAATACAGTATAATCAATCTTTACAAAGGATAGCTGCGTTACCGATTTCGAAATTATATACGGGACATGGCGATCCAGTTACTGATGTAAAAGGTTTAGTCGAGATTAGATTAGAAAAACAAAGAGCAAGAGCAGAAAAAGTATTAGAAATGATCAGGAAGCAACCATTAACTGCATTTGAAGTATGTCAGATGTTATTTCCAAAAATTTATGAAAAACAACTATCGCTTACTTTATCTGAAACAATTGGTCAACTAGATTATTTAGAGAATCTTGGTTTTATTCGTTTAGATGAAAGAAATGATGGTATACTTGTTTATAAAGCGAATGAGCATTCAGTCAGTAATTGAGGTGGAAATGTTTGAGGTTAAGGAACCAAACAATCGTTATTACAGGAGCTTCTAGTGGTCTAGGTAAAGACTTGGCATTTTCTGCAGCTAAAGAAGGTGCAAATGTAGTTCTGATTGCGAGAAGAGAAGAAGAACTGAAAAATCTAAAGACAAAGCTAGAAGAAATGTATCCTGTTAAATGTCATTATTTTGTAGTAGATGTGACAGATGAAAATTTAGTATATGATGCATTCCATCAAATTGAAGAGCAGTTTGACGGAATTGATGTTTTAATAAATAATGCCGGATATGGTCTTTTTCAAACGGTTGAACAAATGTCACTCCAAGACATGAAGCAAATGTTTGAAGTGAATGTTTTTGGTGTAATGTGCTGCTCTAAGTTGGCACTTTCCTCTATGAAACTAAAAGGAAAAGGACATATTATCAATATTGCATCTTTAGCAGGTAAAGTAGCTACATCTAAAGCAGCTGCTTATGCAGGATCGAAACATGCTGTACTTGGTTTTAGTAATGCTTTGCGTCAGGAAGTTGAAAAAGATGGGATATTCGTCACAAATGTAAATCCTGGACCAATGGACACCCCATTTTTTGATATCGCAGACGAATCAGGTACTTATGCAAAATCTGTTCGGAAAATGATGCTTGATCCTGAAAAAGTTGCATCAAAGGTGATCTCCTTAATTGGTCAAGATATTCACGATGTTGATTTACCTTTATGGATGGGATTTGGTGCAAAGATTTACTCACTATTCCCAAAAATAAGCCATCGGGTCATGATGAAGCTTGGGAACAAAAAATAAAATGGTATATGATTCACAAGTAGCTTAGAGATTAGTCTCTAGGCTATTTTTTTGCTTCGTTTCATAATGTTTGCTTTGCACCCTATTTTCTTTTTATCTAGTCTAACTTTTTACGCGCTGAACTATATATAGTAATAAGCATGAATTGAAAGTTGGTGAGGTAGTGTGGCTAAGCGAGAATACTTAATCAAACCTCTAGTGGGAGAAATCTATCCAACAATTGATCGAGGAGAATCAATCTACTTATGGGACAAGCAAGGAAAAAAATATATTGATGGGTCATCAGGTGCTGTTGCTGCAAGTATTGGGCATGGTGTGAAAGAAGTCATTGATGAAATGGTTGGCCAAGCAAATAAGGTGGCATTTGTATATAGGTCACAGTTTACTAGTGATGCAGCTGAAAACCTAGCAAAAAAGATAAGTGAGCTTACCCCAGGTGATTTGAACTGGAGTTTTTTTGTAAACAGCGGAACAGAAGCAACAGAAACAGCGATGAAAATGGCAATTCAGCATTTTCAAGAAAGAGGTATTCATACAAAAACGAAAATCATTTCAAGGATGATGAGCTACCACGGTATTACAATTGGAGCTTTATCTATGTCTGGTCATCTACTTAGAAGAAAACGGTTTACTAGTTTACTTGAGGATTATCCAATGGTTGAGGCGCCTTACTGTAAACGGTGTCCATTCGGTTTAGAAAAAGGCAGATGTGAACTATTATGTGCGACTTCGCTTGAACGGACAATTCAAAAATTAGGAGCAGAAAACGTAGCCGCATTTATCGCAGAACCGATTGTTGGTGCAGCAGGTGCAGCATTAACGCCTCCAAAAGGCTATTATGAAAAAATTAGAGAAATATGTACAAAACATGATGTCTTGTTTATTGCAGACGAAGTAATGACTGGAATAGGTAGAACAGGAGAAATGTTTGGTATTCATCATTGGAATTGTGTTCCTGATATTTTAGTGCTTGGAAAAGGTTTAGCTGCAGGTTACACGCCTATTGCTGCTGCGGTTGCTAGTGATCGTGTAATGCAGCCAATTATTGAAGGTAGTCGACTTGTCATGAGTGGTCATACATTTAGCGCGAATCCACTTTCTGCGAGTGTGGCATTGGCAGTCTTACATTATGTTGAAAAACATAATCTAGTCCAAAATTCTAAAAAACAAGGTAAGAAAATAATGAAAATAGTAAAAGAATGGAAAAAGCAATTTCCATTCATATTTGATGTGCGTGGTGAAGGATTACTAATTGGAATTGAGCTCGATGAAAGTGTATTTGAGAATGATAGTTTATCAGCCCGAGTAATTGAGATTGCGAGACATAAAGGACTTTTACTTTATCCAGCTGTAAGTGGTCCGAATGGACGATTGGAAAATAGTTTTATACTTTCGCCACCAATTGTGATCACAGAGCATCAAGTTGATGAATTATTAAATGCTCTAAAAGAGGTATTTCATGAACTATCTCAGGATGTGAAAGGGGTCATTTAATGCAAATCAATACATTTGGGAAAATAATTGATATTGAAGAAGCTTTGTCATTCTTTCAAGATGATATAGTACTAATGTTTGGCGGCTTTGGAGGAATCGGTAACCCTCCTACATTAATAAAAGGCATTTTAGAAAAAGGGGTCAAAAACTTAACTTTAATCGGAAATGATACAGGTTTTCCAGATGTTGGTATTGGGCAATTAGTAACAGCTAAAAGAGTCAGAAAGATGATTACAACACATATTGGATCAAACCCGAACGCTGGTAAACAAATGACAGATGGCACATTAGATATTGAATTTAGTCCTCAAGGTACGTTTATAGAACGGGTAAGAGCTGGTGGTGTAGGATTGGGTGGTGTTCTAGTCGATATTGGAATAGATAGTGTAATAGATATCAATAAACAAAGAGTTACTGTACTAGGAAAAGAATACTTAGTGGAAACACCTTTAACTGCTGATGTTTCAATTGTTTATGCGAAAAAAGCCGATCCATTTGGTAATTTAGTTTTTGACAAAAGTGCACGTAACTCGAATCCATATGTGGCAATGGCTGGGAATATTACGATTGTAGAAGTGGAAGAAATTGTTCCTTTAGGTGCATTAGATCCAGAGGAAATCATCGTCCCAGGGGCATTTGTTCATTATATTGTTCAATCGGAAGGAGTGGATTGGAAGTGGGTCTGGGAAAAATAAGTGCTCGTGAAATCATGGCCAAACGTGCAGCACAAGAAGTAAAGAACGGTATGATTGTAAATCTTGGTATTGGCATTCCTTCACTGATTCCGAATTATTTAGCAAAAGATGCAGCAGTTATGTTCCACGCTGAAAACGGTGTGTTAGGGATGGGTCCGACTCCTAGGAAGGGGGAGGAAGATGGAAATCTATGTAATGCAGCAGGTTTACCTGTCACGCTAATCCCTGGTTCAAGTTATTTCGATAGTAGTATTGCTTTTGCCATCATTCGTAGAGGTCTATTAGATTTAACCGTGCTTGGTGCATTAGAAGTAAGCCAAAATGGTGACTTAGCCAACTGGATTGTGCCAGGTAAAAGAGTACCAGGCATCGGAGGGGCGATGGACCTAGCACAAAAGTCGAAAAAAGTGATCGTTCTGATGAATCATACAAATAAAAATGGTGAACCCAAAATTGTTTCAAAATGTAGTTTACCTCTAACCTCGCCTAAATGTGTTGACTTAATTATTACAGAAATGGCAGTAATTGAGGTGAAAAAAGCTAGTGGTGAATTGTGGCTAAATGAAGTAATGGCACCTTATTCAATACGGGATGTAATAGAAAAGACAGGTGCACCACTTTTTGTTAATCAAAATATTATCGTTCACAATTGGGCGTAATCAATTCATGTGGGAGCTTATTGACGGGTGAAATCCTTTAGTTGTTGTTGGCTAAAGAGGATTTCTAGATGCTCCCTTCATTTTTAAATTCAATCATCTTTTTTAGAACTTTTTTAACAAATTTTCTAAACATTTTATTATGTTTTGTCGATAAATAGGAGGTTTGTGAAAAGCTTGTCTCATGTTATTATATATAAGTGAGATATTAATGAGATAGAAAAGGTGATTAAATGAGAGCAGATCCATCTCAAAGACCATCACCGAAAATGAGGTCTGTTTGGAGAATTATTTCATTATTAAGTAGTATTTCTCTACTGGCGCTACCAATCATTTATTATTTTCTGATCAGATACTTTTCATTTCCTTCATTTGTTTTGATGATACTTACTGGTATTGTATTGGCGGCTATTTTATTTTTAACTTTATTTTTACCGTCTTTAAAAATGAAATATACTGCTTATGAGATTTACGAAAACGAGCTAGAAATTCAAAAAGGTATGTTCATCATAAAACGAATTATTATTCCAATGGTTAGGGTTCAACATGTTACGACTGAAGTAGGTCCGCTACTTCGCAGATATGGATTATCTACTGTAAATATTTCCACGGCAGCTACCACACATGAAATTGAAGGTTTAGAACACCATGTTGCTGAGAAGCTAAGAGATAAAATCGTTTACTTAGCAAGGATCAGTGATGATGATGTATGAGCCAAAGCGACAACATCCAGCATATATTTTATCAGTTTTAATAGAACAAATTAGAAATATCATTATTCCAATCATCATTTTATTTGTTTCGGGTGATAAAGGATCTATTTATCAATATTTGTTCGCGATTGTTTTGGTTGTTTTCCCTGTTGTTTCAGCAATTATTAAATGGTATAGATTTACATATTATGTAACTGAAGATGGATTTAGGATTCGTTCTGGATTATTTGTGATTGAAAACACTTTTATTCAAAAGGAGCGGATTCAGTCTGTTGCCATTAATGCTGGTTTTATTCAACAACTTTTTCATGTAGTTAGTGTGCGAATTGAAACTGCTGGAGGAAAGAAAGCAGAAGGAGTACTGAATGCAATACCAAAGGATGAGGCACTTGCACTCAGAAATGAAATATTACAATTTAAAAAGAAAAAAGTAGATGAAGTTCAGACCACAGAAAAAAGTGAACCGGTTGATGAGTCTTCAGTTGATTTTACAGCGAAAGTTGATTTTAAAAAACTTATTTTGGCAGGAATTACGTCATTTGAGGTAGGAATTGCGTTTGCAGTTTTAGCTTCTTTATTTTCACAAATAGAGGACTTGCTACCAAACAGTGTTTATGAAGCAATTTATAATCAAATTCAATCTTTTACATATATGATGTTTTTCATCCTATTTTTAGGTTGTTTATTACTTTCTTTATTATTTACTACGTTAAGATATGTCTTAAAATTTGCTAACTTTACTGTTCATAGAAAAGAAACTCAATTAATGATTACGAGAGGTCTTTTTGAGAAAAATGAATTTAACGTTTCTATCAAAAGAATTCAAGGTGTAGTCGTTGAGGAAGGCATTTTTAGACAATTATTTGGTTATGCAACAATTTATGTAGAAGCGGTTGGAATGGGTGATTCACAGGAGAATGGACGACATGTTTTACATCCATTTATTAAGATGAAACATGTACCAGAATTTTTAACTAATTTTATTCCTTCTATTTCTTACGATTGCATTTCTCATCGAGCTCCAAAAAGAGCAAGAAAAAGTTACTATTCATGGAGTATTCTTATTTTCCTCATTGTTGCCTTGGCAATCGTCTTACTTCCTTTTGTACAATTTTGGGCATTAGGACTTGTCTTAATAGGTGTATTTATTGGAGAAATTAGATACCGATACGCTGGTTATACTTTATTGGATCGAACAGTTATATTGCAGTCTGGATTTTTCTCTAGAACAACAGCAATTATTCCGAGGGAAAGAATTCAAGTATTAATTGGGAAACAAAGCTTGCTTCAAAAACGAGCAAAGCTGAAGTCAATTTATATTACGATTCTTTCTAGTCAATTTGGTCGTACATATAAAGTTAAGCATTTAGATGAAAAAGATGTGAATCGAATGCTTGGCTGGTTTAGTTAAAAACATTTTAATGTACTAAAAAAGACGTGCATACATTTTGTAACACGTCTTTTTTTCTGCACTAATATTTTATTATGTTCTTTAAGGGGAGAAAGTCATTTTGTTTAAAAAAATATCAATTGGTTTCATTCTGATCACAGTTTTTGTCATAGTGTTTTATACATTGTGGAATAAACCAATTTCGCTAAAAGATGGAATGATTGATGATGTGGCTCATTTACTTCCGACTAAAATTGATCGAATTGTTAAAGGGAAGGAAGTAGAGCAACTTAGAGAAATTGTTCTTGATGCAAATAGTCAACATAAAACAGTATCAATTGCCGGGGAGCGCCATAGTCAAGGTGGACATACATACTACAAAGATGGCGTCGTAATCGATATGAAAACATTTAATAAAGTAAAAAAAGTTGACCCAATCAAAAAAACAGTTGTTGTACAAAGTGGTGCAACTTGGGGAGACATTCAAGAAGCAATCAATCCATATAACTTGGCACTAAAAGTAACGCAGTCACAAGAAATATTTTCAGTTGGAGGCTCATTAAGTGTAAATGCTCATGGGCGTGATCTTCGAAATCATTCATTAGCTAGTACAGTTAATTGGTTTACATTGCTTCAAGCAGATGGAAACATCATAAAAGTTAGTCAGACAGAAAATAGTGAATTATTTTCATATGTTTTAGGTGGTTATGGTTTATTTGGAATTATTCTTGAAGTAGAGCTTCAGCTTACTGATAATGAACTGTATAAAATAGAGACAAGTACAATGGAATATGATGAGTATCCTTCCTATTTTCAAAGTAAAGTATTAGGAAATAAGGATGCTAAAATGCATATCGGACGAATTTCAGTTGCGCCTGATAGTTTTTTAGATAAAGTATATTCAATTAACTATATGGATACTTCTCGTAAAATGTCTAAGTCAGATCAAGAATTAAAAGAAGATAAATCAGCATTTTTCCCGAAGCTAGCCTTAGGAATGTCTCGAGGGTCTGATCAAGGAAAAAATATTTTCTGGGATATTCAATATTATTTTATTGATGCATTAGACGGAAACTTTGAGACTCGTAATAATGTCATGCGTTCTGAAAGTAAGTTTATGGAATTTGAAGATCGACAAGATACTCAAGTTCTTCAAGAGTTTTTTGTGCCTGTAGACGAATTTGTTCCTTATATAGATGATGTAAGAGAGTATTTGAAATCTGAAGATTTAAATGTACTGAACATTACAATTCGATATGTAGAAAAAGATGATGAAACAGTCCTGAACTATGCTAAAGAGGACATGTTTGCTTTTGTCGTACTCATTCAACATGGAAGAGATCAAAGGTCTATTCAACATGCGAAAGAAGTAGTACGAAAATGGACAGATATTACGATTCAACATGACGGATCTTATTACTTACCTTACTATCCATATCAATCAAAGCAGCAAATGAAATTAGCTTATCCAAAAACAAATGAGTTTTTCGAAAAGAAAAGAGAATTCGATCAAAATGGTATTTTTATGAATACTTTTTACAAAAATTATGGAGAGTAGGATATGAATAAAATAGTAGTTGCAATTTTAAGTGTGGTTGGATTTAGTAGTTCTTTAGTATTCCCATATTATGTTCTTTTTTTAAGGAATATTGGAGACAGTTATGATGTGTTTAGCTTATTGTATGGGCTTTTTTCATTAAGCTTAAGTATTGTTGTCTTCTTTGGTGGTAAATTTTTTGAACGTTTTTCTCCATATTTACTGATGATGCTTCATTCATTTTTCTGTAGTTATTTATTTTTTTCACTGCATACAATCGATAATATTAAAATCGTGTATATTGGGCAGGTTTTATTCGGTGGATTTACGGCTCTTTTCAAGCTTGCAGAGAAAAGATTGTTTATCAATGCAACTTCTGAATTTTATCGTAGTTATTTATTTTGGACGTCTTTTGTCACTGCACTTTGTATTATTGGAGTAGGCGTACTTTTTGATTCAATAGATATTCGCTTTATGTTTCATCTAGCAGCATTGTTGTTTTTAATAAGTGGATTTGGTCTTGGGGCTAAATTTTTACTAAGAAGTAATAAAGATGAACAGAATTGAACTTGTTTACCCAAATTGATGATAGTTAAAACACAACAATGTTTTGTTACTTTTCTAGTTGTATTCTTTAATAGATTCTAATTAGATTGGTTTGGTAGTATTGTTACACATATAATATGTCTGTAATTATATAGAAGAATTGTTTATTAAAAAATTCTAATGTTATTTTTATCAGATGGATATTGTGTAAGTAACGAAACAATGTTATATTATCTAAAAGTAGGCTATGGAATGTATGAAAGTATTTCTATGCCTTTTTAATAGTGATAGAGAGGGAATGATAAAATGTTAAGACATGAAGAGGCTGTCGGTATATTTTACGCTGCATTTGTTATATTAGGATTAACTATAGGTTTAGGAGTTGGCTATTTCACCTCACATTTAATTGCTGGTGGATTTCTTGGTTTTGGAATTGGAATAGGTTTAGGTCTTTTAAGCAATGCAATACTGTATATTAATAAAGATTGATTTTTAAAGTTCGAGCGTTAAAAGGAGAGAGAAACATGCAAAAAAGGGAAACGAAATTGGTTCCAGTTATGATTGCATTATTATTAGGTATATTTTTTGCCTCATTAGATAATACGATTGTATCTACGGCGATGCCGACAATGTTAAAAGATCTTGGTGGCTACGATCAGTTTGTTTGGGTAACCTCAGCATACTTAGTAACGGAAATGGCTGGTATGCCTATTTTTGGTAAACTGTCTGATATGTATGGAAGAAAACGATTCTTTATGTTAGGTATTATTTTATTTTTACTTGGATCGATTCTTTGTGGTACTGCGCAGTCTATCGTTCAGCTTAGTATTTACCGAGCAATTCAAGGGATTGGTGGTAGTGCATTAATGCCAATCGCTTTCTCAATCATTTGGGATGTGTTTCCTGTTGAGAAACGAGGGAAAATGAGCGGTATTTTTGGAGCTGTATTTGGGCTTTCTAGTGTTTTAGGTCCATTAATTGGGGCATATATTACAGATTATATTGATTGGAGATTTATTTTCTATATTAATATTCCATTTGGTTTGTTAACACTTGGATTAATTAGCTTTTATTATAAAGAATCAACGAACCATCAAAAACAACAAATTGATTGGTGGGGTGCAACTACATTCGTCATTAGTATTGTCAGTTTAATGTTTGCACTAGAACTTGGTGGAAAAGAGTACGCGTGGGATTCTGTTCAAATTTTAGGTTTATTTGGTGCTTTTGCTATCTTCTTTATTATCTTTTTATTCATCGAAAGAAAAGTTCCAGAGCCAATTATTTCATTTGAAATGTTCAAAATGCGTCTTTTTGCAGCAAGTAATTTTGTAGGTTTATTTTATGGTGCTGCTTTTATTGCAGCAACAATCTATATCCCGATTTTTATCCAGTTTGTGCAAGGTGGTACCGCAACAAACTCAGGATTAGTATTATTACCTATGATGGTTAGTGTAAGTATTTCTGCTGCATTTGGTGGAGCATTAGCAAATAAAACTAGCTATCGTAATTTAATGGCGGGTTCTGTCGTCCTATTATTAGCAGGAATTCTATGCTTAGGAACTCTGTCGCCTGATACAACGAAATTCCAAATTGTACTGTACATGATTATAGTTGGACTTGGTGTGGGCGTTTCATTCTCAGTTTTAGGTATGGCAGCAATGCACCATTTTGATAATGAAAACCGTGGTTCAGCAAGCTCTACGAACTCATTCCTCCGTGCATTAGGAATGACTGTCGGTATTACGGTATTTGGTGTAATTCAAAGAAATGTCTTTTCAGATAAAATTTCAAGTGCACTTGGAAATAGTGGAGCTCCTCAAAATTTAGATATCAATCAAGCGTTAACACCAGAGGCAAGTAAAATGATTCCTGCTCCTGTTTTAGAGAAAATTTCAGAAGTGTTTGCTACTTCTATCGCTCATACTTTCTTATGGACTTTAATTCCAGTTGGTTTAGCGATGATCTCAATTTTCTTAATGGGCAATGAAAAATTATCGAATAAAGAACTACCACAAAGCAATGCATCATAATGACTCAGACTGCCCGCCAAACGCTCGCTTTCTTCGTTGCTTCGCCTGCTTGCGGTGCTCATTACCGTCAAAGGTAACTCCGCTCCTCATCCGGCTTTGCGCCTCGAAAGACAAACGTTTTCAATCAGTCTGACTCTCTTAGTTTTTGTATTTTGTTTACAAACTGCGAAGGCCATTTATTGGCCTTCTTTTTTATTTTTTAAATTCATTTCAATTTTAATGTTTGAATTTGCCTTAGCCATCTGAAAGAAGGTTGTCTTTTTTCAAAAATCGTATAGACTAGTATTTGAGGTGAAAGCTTTTGAAAGACAAGGTTTCTAGTACGAAATGGTTTGGACTTGCTCTTCAGTCTTTACTTGTATTGGCAGAGCATGATGGAATTTGTCCAAGTTCTATGATGGCTCAAAAACTTGAAGCACAGTCGACCTTTTTAAGAAAAATTCTTGCCAATTTAGTAAAAGCTGGTATTATTTCAGCAAAAGAAGGGCGAGATGGTGGTTATTACTTAGCTAGAGATGCAAGTGAAATTTCATTAAAAGATGTTTATGATGCAATGAGATCTGATCCATATTCACAAGGATTTTTAGATGTGAATAGCCATGAATGCTTTACAGCTTCAACTCGTTCAGCTTTATATAATTTAAAAGATGAAATGGAAAGTTGGCTTGTAGAAGGTCTTGCAAAGAAGACTGTCGCTGATTTACTACCAAAAGAAATTAGATAAATAAAATCGAAACATTGTTTCGGTTTTATTTTTTTTGATAAACTGTAGTTGACTTTTATACAGTTAAAGTTTTATACTGTATCTGTAAATAATACAGTTTTTAAGGAGAGATTTAAATGACAAAAGTATCATCAGATAGAGAAGAGTATTTAAATAAAGTGAATGAAATTGATTTTGGAAATGAGGCACCTAAACATCTTGATAGTACTGATTTCTTTACAGTAGCAAAAGAGAGACGTTCTGTACGTCATTATGATCCAAATTTCAAACTAAGTGACGAAGAAGTTCGTGAACTATTAGAAATCGCAGTTCAAGCTCCATCTTCTTCAAACTTACAACCTTGGAGATTTTTAGTTATTAATAAACAAGAAACGAAACAAAAATTGCTTCCAATTGCTAACAATCAACAACAAATCGTTGATGCTTCAGTTGTTATTGCAGTTTTAGGTGATACAAAAGCATATGTAAATGCCGATCGAATTTATGATGAATTAGTTGAAAAAGGTATGATGACTCAAGAGGTTAAAGACTTTTATGTAGGTTCAATTGTTAAAAATTATGGTAATTTCCCAGAGGAAATCGCAACAAAAGTAGCAATGATTGATGGTGGATTAGTATCAATGCAACTTATGCTTGCGGCAAAAGCAAAAGGTTTAGATACAGTACCAATGGGTGGCTTTGATCAAGTGAAATTTGTAGAAGCATTTAATGTACCTGAAAACTTCAAACCAGTTATGTTAATTTCTGTTGGTAAGGGAATCAAGGCTGGTTTTGAAAAAGTTCGTTTGACGCTAGATGAAGTTCTTACTTGGGATCAGTTTTAAGCAAGGAAAGTAAAAAGAGCAGGGGAAAGGGATTACCCTTAACCTGCTCTTTTTTTCTATTGTATTTTATTTTTCTCCATGTAAACGATATGCCATATGGTTTGTTGGACCTACATATTCATTTAATTTAAATGAGTGACGAATTGCTTCAGTAATATACTTTTTAGCAGTATATATGGCTTCTCTAGGCTCTACTCCTTTAGCCAATTCTGCACAGATTGCTGCAGAATATGTACAACCAGCACCATGTGTATATGTTGTTTCAATTCGGTCAGATTCTAACAGTTCAATTTTTTCACCGTCAAATAAAACATCAACAGCATTTTCATGTTGAATTTTGCTTCCGCCTTTAACAAGTACGAATTTTGCGCCTGATGCATGAATCTTACGTGCTGCTTCTTCCATTTGTTCAACTGTTTTAATTGGAGCCATATTAGCTAATTGCGCTGCTTCAAATAAATTTGGAGTTACTACAGTTGATAATGGAACTAAAACATCTCTTAATGCATCATTTGTTTCAGGATGTAAAGCCTCGTCATTCCCTTTGCAAATCATAACCGGGTCAACTACTACACGATTTATATTATGTTTTTTAATTGTTTCAGCTGCTAATTCTATTACTTCCACTGATCCAAGCATGCCTGTTTTCATTGCTTGAATGCCTACACCAACAACGATTGTTTCTAATTGCGCTACAATTGTACTTATATCAATCGGAAATACTTGATGGTGCCAATGATTATGTGGGTCCATTGCAACTAATGTAGTAATTGCACTCATTCCATAAACATTTCGCTCTTGGAATGTTTTTATATCTGCCTGTAAACCTGCGCCACCACTACTATCTGATCCTGCAAGAGTTAATGCTTTATACACTGTCATATCAAAATTCCTCCTTTGTTCAAATACAATTTTCATTATAGCAAAAAGTACACTAAAAAACAGGAAATAGGGCAGTTTATAAATGGTAAACAAGAATCGTAAATGGAATGGTAACAAGAATTCTAAAGGATTCTTCAGTTGTTTTTGTAGAATTTTGTAGAAAATAATTGACAACTAGATTATTAGATTGGTATAGTGATTTTATAAAATTTAATTAAATATGATCTTTATCTCGTATGGATAGAGGCGCGGTTTTGATGAGTTATTACTTGGAGGTTTATGGAACCTATGAAAAGTAATGAAAGGCGAAACTGCCGAAGTAACAAAGTTGCCATTCAATTTTGTTGCTGGGCCTATTGCTGAATAAGCGTAGGACTGTCACAAGTTTACTTGTGGAGGGCTATTGAAGAGATGTTGGCTGTTAGACGCATATAAACTGAGTCTTAAACACGTGAACATTCTTCACGTGTTTTTTTGTGTTTTTAAGAACATTCCAACTATTACATAATGTAGGAATTTCTTGAGTAAAATACACAGCAAACAACACTTTTGCGCCCCTAATTCTGCGTAAAGATAGTATTGCATGAATGAAGAGGAGGCAACAAAGATGGGACAAACAAATCTCCCGCAAAATGAAGGTTCTCTAAAAAGAGGACTGAAAGCAAGACACTTAACAATGATTTCGATCGGTGGTTCTATTGGGACAGGGTTATTTTTAGCAAGTGGCGCTTCAATAAGTGAAGCTGGTCCAGGTGGAGCTTTATTAGCATATTGCTTAATCGGTTTAATGGTTTATTTCTTAATGACAAGTTTAGGGGAAATGGCTACTTATCTTCCTGTATCTGGTTCATTTAGTACGTATGCTTCTCGTTATGTAGATCCAGCGTTTGGATTTGCGATGGGTTGGAACTATTGGTATAACTGGGCAATTACATTAGCTTTCGAATTAGTTGCTTCAGCAATGTTAATGAAATATTGGTTCCCAAATACTCCTGCTGTATTATGGAGTGCAATTTTCTTAGTCATCATTTTAGGATTAAACCTATTATCAGTTAAAGGCTATGGTGAATCAGAATTTTGGTTTTCTTTAATTAAAGTCGTAACTGTCATTGTCTTTTTAGTAGTTGGAATTGCAATGATTTTTGGTATTTTAGGTGGAGATAGTGTTGGATTTAAAAACTTTACTGCAGGTGGAGCACCGTTCCATAATGGATTTTTAGGTGTGTTATCAATCTTCATCGTTGCTGGATTCTCATTCCAAGGAACTGAGTTGATTGGTGTTGCAGCTGGAGAAACTGAAAATCCAGAGAAAAATGTTCCGAAAGCAATTAAACAAATTTTCTGGCGTATCCTTTTATTCTATGTATTAGCAATTTTTGTAATTGGTTTATTAATACCTTATACTGACCCAGATTTATTAAGAGGGGACGTTGCTGTAAGTCCATTTACTTTAGTTTTTGAAAAATTAGGTGTAGCTTTTGCAGCATCAGTAATGAATGCAGTTATTTTAACTTCTGTGTTATCAGCAGGGAATAGTGGTACGTATGCTTCTACTCGTATGTTATATACGTTAGCTATTGAAGGAAAAGCGCCAAAATTCTTAACAAAAATTAACAAAAATGGTGTTCCAACAAATGCTTTATATGTAACGCTTGCAGTTGGTTCGTTAGCATGTTTAACGTCATTCTTTGGTGAAGGTCAAGTATATACTTGGTTATTAAATCTATCAGGCTTATCAGGATTTATTGCATGGTTGGGTATTGCGATTTCTCATTATCGTTTCCGTAAAGCATATGTTGCTCAAGGAAAAGATTTAAATGATTTACCATATCGTGCAAAGTGGTTCCCCTTAGGTCCGATTTTAGCATTTTTAGCTTGCTTATTTATTGTACTAGCTCAAAACTATCAAGCGTTCACTGGCAATGTTATTGACTGGCAAGGTGTGCTTGTTTCATACATTGGTATTCCAGTTTTCCTAATTGTTTGGTTAGGTTATAAATTTAAAAATAAAACAAAAGTAGTTGCTTATAACGAAATGGATTTAAGCAGAAAATAAATTGGAGCCCTTCCATCTTTGGTGGAAGGGTTTTTTGTTTGGAATCAAGCTAGTTTATGATTCTAATTTGAACTGATTGGAAATAAATTGAAATTAAGTGTTTACAAAAACTAATAGCATTAGTATTATAAAACTAATGCTATTAGTTTTTGTTTAGGAGGAATTGTGATGAAGGTTACTAAATCTAATTTTCTTTATCAAATCAGTTTTTTACCTAATTTATTCCCTGTAAATTGTTTTTTAGTTGAAGAAGAAAATGGCCTTACTTTAATCGATACTGCGTTATCATTCAGTGCTGATAAAATCATTTCTGTTTCGAATGAAATTGGCAAAAAAATAACAAACATTGTACTGACTCATGCTCATGGGGATCATATCGGTTCACTAGATCGTTTAAAATCTATGATGCCTGAGGTTGTTGTATCTATTTCTAAAAGAGATGCGAAATTATTAAAGGGTGATGTTACTTTAGAACCAAATGAACCCAATTTGCCTATAAAAGGTGGAGTACCCAAAAATATTCAAACCACACCTGATCGATACTTACAAGAAGGTGATACGATCGGTTCATTGTTGGCAATTGAAACACCTGGTCATACTCCTGGTTCGATGTCGTTTTTAGATCAACGTACAAATGCTGTGATTGCAGGAGATGCATTTACATTAAGGGGCGGTATTGCAATTTCAGGACAATTGAACCTTCTATTTCCATTTCCTGCATGGGCAACATGGAGCAAAGAAGAGGCAATCAATAGTGCTCGTAAAATAAGTCAATTGAAACCATCATTATTGGCAGTAGGTCATGGGTCAATGTTAAATAATCCACAAGAAGCAATTGAACATGCATTAAATAAAGGAGAATCATGAATGTCACCTAGAATTGGTTTGAATTTTAACGAATTACTGAAAACTGCTATTCAGATCGTCGATGATGAAGGATGGGATGTCTTAACGATTAGTTATTTAGCTAAGAAATTAACGATTCAACCCCCTTCAATTTATAATCATGTGAAAAATTTAGATGAGCTGAAAAATAGTATTGCACTTTATGGTATCCAACAGCTGTATGAGGAGCTTCACTCTTCAATTAATGATCAATCAAAGGAGGGAATTTTTTCTTTAGCGCTTGCATATATCCATTTTGCTCGAAAGCACCCTGGATTATATCAATCGACTCTGTCATCAACTCATACTGTAGGGGATCAATACACTGTAGTTGCAACTCAAATTTTAGAATTGATTTTTGAAGTTCTGAAACCATATGATGTAAATGAAATTGATCAAATCCATATTGTCAGAGGGCTAAGAAGTATTCTTCATGGATTTGTTTCCCTTGAAGATCGTGGCGGCTTCGGGATTAATATTCCGATAGATGAAAGTATTAGATTTGTATTGGAACATTATATGAAAAATATTGAATCGTTAAATAAGTAAAAGAACCTTTTAGAAATGAAAGGTTTTTTTGTCTTTGTTTTAGGATTTCTATTTTATTGAATAGACAAAACATATGGTAAAATATAGAAAAATTCACGATGAGAAAGAAGGAATATACATGAACGCAATGGTGATTCATCAGTATGGAAATAGTTCCGAATTTCAAAAAATAGATATTCCTTACCCGTTTCCTAAAGGAAATCAAATTCTTGTTAAAATTGCTGCAACTAGTGTGAATCCGATTGATACGAAAATTCGAAAAGGTGTTGTTCAAAACGCATTTCAACCTAATTTTCCAATGATTCTACATAGTGATTTTTCTGGTGAAATAGTAGAAATTGGTGAGACTGTTTCACGTTTTTCAGTTGGAGATCTAGTATACGGGTTTAATGCATTAGGCGGAGCGCTATCTGATTACTTGTTAGTCGATGAGTCAATTTTGGCAAAAGCACCTAAAAATATAAACATTCAAGATTCTGCTAGCTTACCTTTAACTTCAATTACAGCATGGGAGGCTTTAGTTGATAGAGGGAATATAAAAGCAGGAGATCATATTTTAATTCATGGGGGCACTGGTGGAGTAGGGCATGTAGCGATTCAAATAGCTAAATCCTTAGGTGCTACTGTCTCTACTACTGTATCCTCAAATGAAAAAGCAGCATTAGTCAAATCACTCGGAGTAGATCATGTCATTAATTATAAAGATGAGTCGGTTTTAGCATACGTTGAGCGTCTGACGAATGGTAAAGGCTTTGATGTCGTTTTTGATACTGTGGGTACTGATAATTTGGATAAATCTTTTCAAGCTGTTAAACAAAAGGGTACAGTTTTAGCAATCGCTGCTCGCTCTACTCATGATTTAACGCCATTACACAGTAAATCCTTATCTTTACATGTTATTTTTATTATGCTTACTCAGAAAACAGAGGAAGGCCGTAAAGAACATGGTGCGATTTTACATAAAATAGCTAATCTCGTAGAGTCCGAAAAAGTAAAGCCACTTATTAATCCGAAGCGTTTTACATTTGAAGAAATAGGTAAGGCTCATGACTATTTTGAAAACAAAGAAGTTGAATATGGAAAGGTAATTGTTGAAAATCAAAGGTTTAAAGTAGAGTAGTTGTCACTTGTTACCTTATAGTAATTAATTATTTATCTTTTCGTAAACTCCGTATGCTATGATAGTGATAGCATAGGAGTTTTTTGCTCATTTAGTTACATTATCAAATAAGGTTTATACAATATATATAATTGAAATTGGGAAGAGGGGATTGTATGCAATTAAGAGTTTCAGCTGTTCAATATCATCTCCACACAATCAATTCTTTTGAAGATTTTGCAAATCAAGTGGAGCATTATATAAAAACAGCAGAAGAATTTGATTCGGATTTTATTGTTTTTCCTGAATTTTTTACAACTCAGCTTATGTCGATCGGCAATGATAAAGGTGAAGCATTAACGATTCAAGAATTACCCAACTTTACAGAACAATATCGTGCATTATTTATCAAGTTTGCGGAGCAATACAAGATGCACATTGTTGCAGGAACTCATGTCATTCGCAAAGGCGATCGATTATACAATGTTGCTCATCTGTTTTATCCAGATGGACGAGTTGCAGAACAGGCTAAACTTCACATTACACCAACTGAAGTGAATGAGTGGAACATGAGCCCTGGTGAAACATTTGAAGTATTTGAAACTGAAAAAGGGAAAATTGCGATGTTAACTTGCTATGACATTGAATTTCCAGAAATCGTTCGAATGGCAAAGGCAAAAGGTGCAGATGTAATCTTCTGTCCTTCATGCACTGATGATCGTCATGGTTTTCATCGAGTACGTTACACAAGTCATGCTAGAGCAATTGAAAACCAAGTCTATGTTGTAAATACTGGCACTGTTGGTTCTCTTCCAACTGTTGATTTCATGCGTGCTAATTTTGGCCAGGCAGTGGTCATTACGCCAAATGATATTCCTTTCCCTCCAAAAGGTATTTTGGTAGAAGGGGAAATTAATCAAGATATGATTGTTACAGCAGATTTGAATTTAGAGCTTTTATATCAAGTTCGTGAAAAGGGCTCTGTGACTACATGGCGTGATCGTCGCATTGATCTTTACCCAGATTGGGAAACAAAATAAGTAATTCGCATTTGGGGGTTTTAGTATGTATCGAAAAGAATTCTTTGTTTTCGACCAAGACAAACCTGTCCCTGTTGTAATCCGTCAATATGTAGAAAAGGACTTTCCTGATTTAATTCGTATTCAACAGGAAAGCTTTCCGCCCCCATTTCCATCTGAGCTTTGGTGGAATGAAGAACAGCTTACTAACCACGTGACTCTTTTTCCACATGGAGCACTATGTATTGAAGTGGATGGCAAAATAGCAGGTTCAATGACTGGCTTACTTGTAGATTTTGATTCGAAACAACCAAATCACACCTGGGACGAGGTGACAGATAGTGGCTATATTCGCAACCATAACCCAAATGGAAATACTTTGTACGTTGTTGATATTGGAGTTAGACCAAACTATCGTAAATTGGGGCTCGGGAAGTGGTTGATGTTTTCAATGTATGATATTGTGGTTCACTTGCGCTTGGATCGGTTGCTTGGGGGAGGCCGTATGCCCGGATACCATAAAGTTGCAAAAGATTTGTCTCCCGAGCAGTATTTGGATGCTGTTTTAAAAGGAGAATGTAAAGATCCAGTTATCTCCTTTTTACTTCGTTGCGGTCGTACGCCAGTTAAAGTAGTAGCAGGTTATTTAGAGGATGAAGAATCATGTCATTATGGGACGTTAATGGAATGGAAAAATCCATTTGCGAATTCAATTTAAGATGGGAGATCATGTAATGGAATTTAGTAGAATTGTGAATATCAAAGATCCGTTATTTTCACAAATGCATCAATTAATGCAAGATGTATTTCCCCCAGAAGAAGTACTTGAATTTGATCTTTGGAAGGAACCTTTGGAGGATCCTGGTATTCGTGTTTTCGTTGCTATTCATGAAGGAAGAGTTGTGGGGGCTACAGAGTATCGCTATTACGAGGATTTTAATGTTGCTATGACTGATTTTACAATCATCGGCCAAGCAGGTTTGGGAGTTGGGCCGTTTTTGGCAAAAAAAAGATTAGAAGATTTGCACGCTTTAGCAACTGCAAATGGTAAGAAATTATCAGGTATGTTTGCTGAAATCTATGACCCATATCGTGTAGATCATTATGAGTTTGGCGGAGTTAAGCCAATGGATCCATATGTTCGTCGTGAAGTTTTGGCTCACCTTGGCTATAAGCGTCTAAATTTTTCATATGTTCATCCTTCTTGGCACAATGATGGAGAGGCTATTACAGGCTTAGATCTTTGCTTCCTTCCGATGGATGGGGACTTGGAAGAGCTACCTACGGACTTAATTGTGAAATTCTTAAAACGTTATTATACTGTTTTACCAAATAAGCCGGAATCATGGTTTACAATGGTTGAAAACTTAGAAGCTAAAGAAAAAGTGGAGTTACTATACTTTTAATACTAAGAAATAAAAAGCTTGCCGATCAAGTCTTTTAGGTTAGACTGTCGATAAGCTTTTTTTAATGCCTTTTTGCATAAATCGATCTTTAATCTTCTCTTGCGCTATCCTCTGCAATCACTCGTAGTTCTTGATAGAACAGATCATGATTATGATGATTGGATTCTTCATTTTCTGTTTCTTTGTATTTGTCTACTATTTCCAATAGTTCACCCGTATCTCCCTTGGCATTAATGATTTCTAACAGTTGGTTCATGTCATTTGTATATTCATCTTTTTTCATTACACTACCTCCAATTTTTAAGGTTCGTCATTATTCTTTACTAGCTTCATGAAAAAAACACACTTGTGATGTTTTCAATTTAAAGCTTATTTAAACTTTCCTTTTTTAGAAAGAGAGAATCACATTAAAGTATAACCTCTTGTTCATACTAATATTGGGAGGTATGCCACTTATGATTCGTACTTGGATAGCTAGTTTCTTTTTATTAACACAATCTGTTCATCTTCCAGACAGTTTAACGATCAATCAACAAGGACACCCCATCGCCATTGTTAGTCGTGAGAATTTTACCGTGCCTGTTCCTGGTATTCCAACGGTTGATGAAAATAAATATAATCAATTTATCGACAAACTTGATCAACAAATTTATCAGGAACCGATCAATGCTAAAATTAATGAACAGGGAAGAATTGTACCTGGACAGGTAGGGTACAGACTTTATAAAAAGGAATTTAAAGAGCAGTTTCACTCTTACTTTTATGGGAGTGGCCCTGCAAAGATTGAAGTGCCTGAGTTAGACATTTATCCGAAAGTTGACAGTGAGTTACTTGCTCATATTCGGATACAACAGATTGGTCAGTATGTGACTTATTTTAATTCAAATAATAAAAGCCGTTTAAACAATATCTCACTAGCCGCAAAAGCAATTGATAATCATGTTGTTTTCCCTAACGAGATCTTCTCATTTAACCAGGTTGTAGGAAAGAGAAGTAAAGATAAAGGGTACTTGAGTGCTGCCATTATCGTTAAAGGGGAATTATCTGAAGGAGTTGGCGGAGGTATTTGTCAGGTGTCATCAACGTTGTTCAATGCTGTTGATCGTGCGGGACTACAAATTGTGGAGCGGTATTCGCATAGTAGGCATGTATCATATGTTCCACCTGGACGTGATGCTACTGTTAGTTGGTATGGACCTGATTTTCGTTTTCGAAACAAATATAATCAACCTATATTGATTCGAGCTAAGCAATATGGAGGTAGTATTGTTGTTACGCTTCACTCGTCAGATGTCATTAATTATGAAATTCGGAAAGTACCTAAAGCTCCATCTCGATTACCTAAGGAAATCAATACGAAACCTGAAATACCTAGTTTCAACCACATTAAGATGTGAAGACCGGCATGGGAATATTTTTATACAGTTTTTCTTTGAAAGAATACGAGTTGCTACGGCAGCTTGTTTTTTTATTGCTCCTATTTAAGAATGCGTTAGTTGATTACAACTACAGGATGAAACAAGAAAGATATCCCTTTTAAAATTTAAAATAAGCTCATGAAAAGGAAATTTTAGGAAATCATATAATGGAACGTATTAGATGAATTTGTCTCTTATGACAGTTCAAAAAGTGGGTAAGTAGATGAATCGAAAAACAACGATTAGTGGTTTTCAATTTTTTTGTATGATTTTTTTGTTTGAAGTTGGAACTTCATCATTATATGGGCTTGCAAGTGATGCGAAGCAAGATGCTTGGATTAGTTTAATCCTTGCTTCATTTTTTGGCTGTATTTTGTTTTATGTGTATATAAAATTATTTGAATTATTTCCGGATCAAACGTTTACGAAAGTTACTCAGGAAATATTAGGTGAGTATGCTGGTAAATTAGTAGCCATAGTTTATTTAATCTATTTTATCTATATAGCTGCTAGAGATTTACGCGATTTTGAAGAATTACTAGTTATTACAATTTTTAATGCATCTTCGATCATTTTGATTGGAATGTTAATGATGTTTATTGTTATGTATGGAGCTCACAAAGGATTAGAAACATTTGCACGTGCAAATGAATTTATATTTTTACTTATTATTATGATTGTTTTGATTATTGTAGGCTTTGAGAGTGTTTCTAAAATCTATCAGATCAATAATTTAAGACCAGTATTGGAAAATGGTTGGAAGCCAGTCATTAAAGCATCTTTCCCACTAACTACGGCTTTTCCTTTTGGGGAAGTGATTGTTTTTACGATGATCATGCCACATTTAAATAAAACGAAAAAGGCTTTAAAAGTAGGGATTCCAGCATTGATTTTTTCCGGTATGGTATTAATATTTTTTGCAATTAAAAACATTATGATTTTAGGCGTTTCTGTTTATGAAAGAGCTACTTTTCCACTTCTAACTGCAATTAGTTATATTAATATTGCCAATTTTGTTCAAAGGTTGGATCCACTTATTGTAATTCTTATGGTAATCGGTGGTTTTGTTAAAATCTTTCTTTTTTTCTATTGTGCAGTGACAAGCTCTGCTGAACTATTTAAAGTAAAGAAAAGTAGCGATGTTATTTATCCAATTAGTTTCCTTGTTGTGATTAGTTCTTTATGGATGGCACCAAATGTTCTACATCACTTTAAAGAAGGCTTAGAAATTGTTCCTTATTACTTGCATATACCATTTCAAATGATTATTCCGACGGCTTTGTTACTCATTGCTTTAATACAAAAGAAAGCAAAGGTAAAAAACGAAATGGAAGGAGATCAGTGTGAACCATAAAAAAGGATAGAAATCGCAGAGTTTATGTCTGCTTTTCTATCCTTTTTCTGTCTGGATTATGAATCCATTGAACTGCAAATTTCGATATAATGTCCATCAGGATCGCCCACATAAGCAACTGTTTGACCCCAAGGCTTTGTAATTGGTTCTTTTATTACTTCTACACCTTTGTCGCGCAGTGCTTCTATTGTCGCAACAACATCCTCAGTTACAAAACCAATTTCAAATGTTTGCGATGATTCAGGTGTACCTTTATAAGTTAATCCAGTTAATTCCTGTACATTGTCACGTTCGATTAATGCTAGAATTGTGTGCCCTGTGTCTAATTCTACATATGTACCGTGATTCCCACGAACAGGAAAGCCTAATGCCTCTGTGTAGAAAGTAAGGGATTTTTCTAGATTTGAAACATATAAAATCAAGTATCTCATTTTTAACATTTGTTTACCTCCAGAATCATTACTAAATCTCTCACTATTTCTACAGAGAACTGAGTTAAACCTTCTTATTCAAAGTGATAAGTGTAGAATGATTCTTTTGCAAAAAACATTTTTAATCGATCGTCAGCAATATCTTCAAATTTTTCAATTGTTGTAACGTCTTTTAACATTGCTTCTGTTTGGGAACGATGTGCTTTCATTGTTCGAAGTTTTTGACTAGCAACATTCATAATATCATTCACAATGTCAGGTTTCCCTAGTACATCAAAACGCTCTTTCGTGATTGCGATACACCATACAACAGGTCTTTCATCTGAATCCATTCTGCTAACTGCTTCAATAGCTGCTCTTGCAGTAGCATCATGATCGGGGTGAACACCGTGTTCTGGATAAAAAGTAATCATTAATGTCGGCTGCACATCATCAATCACTTCTTTAATTGCGGATACAACTATTTCTGGATCCTCAAATTCGATTGTTTTGTCATGGAATCCTAGCATTCTTAAATCTTGGATTCCCATTTCATTACAAGCATCTATTAATTCTTTTTTACGAATGTTAGGTAGGGTTTCTCTTGTCGCAAAAAATGGATTTCCCATGTTGCGTCCCATTTCTCCAAGTGTTAAACATGCATATGTAACTTGAATTCCTTTGTTTGTAAATTGTGAAATTGTTCCAGCTGCTCCAAATGCTTCATCATCGGGATGAGGGAACACGATTAATACTTTTTCTTCTTTCATTAGTAGTGCTCCTCTCTTAAAATGGTGTGTGACTTAATTGTAGTGCAATTGCTAGTTTACCTTCTTCGTTATGGCCAGCTAGTAGTAGGCGGTTTTCATCATCAATTTCAAAATCGGTTAAGCCTTCAGCAACTACCCAACCCTCATCAAGCTTTAATCCAACTCTATAAGGATTTTTTCCTGTTACTGTGGCACGGCTGATATTTACTTTTGTATTTCGAATAAATGCATTTACTGTCATTACTTTCTCATTAAAGTGATTAGCATAAGCACCATTAGTTGTTTCTAAATGTAAATAAACTGTTTGATCTATAAATTTTTGAAGTGCATCTTGAACTGCACTTGGTTCTAATTTTTGCATCGTTCATACCTCCTATAATGTGTATTATAATCGAACTCTTATTAAAATGGTAATGAGATGGTTTCGATAAATGGAAACATAAAAAGATCCCTATCAAATTGGGTGATAGGGATTGGGGGGATGTGTATAACATGATTACTAAAATTTAACTGTTTAAATTTTCAGTTAATTTAAATTAAATATACACGATATAAAAATCTTCGTCAATAACTTTAGTTAAAATTTTTAAAATATTCTAAAAATAAAAAAGAGACTTTACAATTATGCAATTTATGCCGATTAAATGTATGTGCGATAACTCGACAAAATAACGGTACTTTAGTGATAAAAATACATTTTTTTACTTAATTTACCTTTTTTCTCTTTTCTATTAGTTTATTAATTGGTACACTAGACTAGAATAATATTTTTGAAAGTGAGGTAGTTATACGTGAAGGCAGAAGCACGAACATTATATAGTCAACAAAGAGAAGTAATAAACAAGCCTTCTCGTAATCAATTTCCACAGGTTCAAAAAGGGAAATCAGTTCGACTACATAGACTTGTATTAGCTCTATTATACTTGTCTTTATTTGTTGTAGCTGGAATTTATTGGTTTAGTCAACACCAAATCGTTTCAGCAAAACAAACTGAATTACATAATCTACAAGAAGAACAGAAGAAATTAGCAGTTACGGAAAAAGCTCTAGATCGACAAATCAAACTGTTAAATAACCCAGATTATATAGCAAACTATGCTCGCGATGAGTATATGTTCTCTAAAAAAGGCGAAACAATTATCATCGTACCAAAGTCAAAAGAAGAACTTGAACAAAATAATAAATAGTACGTACTTTAAAGATTCTCATTCGTATGGGAATCTTTTTCTATTTCTATTATAGAACGATTGTTCTGTGAATGCAAGTAAAAAATAGAACATACGAATGGGTATTTCGTGTATGAACAAATTATTCCTATTTTCTTACAAATGTCCTTTTTTTGATTCTAATATCCTATGATTTCTACAAAAAATTCACTATTCTGAAAAATATATCTTTGATATAATTTATATAAGCTTAAAATAAGGAGGATTAACATGTTGAAAAAGTTCATTTATGTATTTGCTATTTTAATTGTACAACTGATTTTGACGTTCCTTGTTAGTGTTCTTTCGGATTCATCTCCTGGTAATTCTGCTATTATGATAGGATTCGCAACGACAATCGTCCTTTTTTGGAGAAGCGCAAAAAAACAAAGCTATACACCTTTCCAACAATATCAGTGGTTACGTGCTGTGGGTTTAGAATTAAATGAATTACATAAAGATTTTAAAAGAAAGTTAGCAATTAAAGCTTCGCTAATGTATAGTTTCTCTGGTTTAGTCGTTACATTGTATTCATCTCAAATCTTTTAAAATGTTAATATAAAAAATGGACAAGCATCTTTCAATGCTGTCCATTTTTTTATTGCTGATCTTGTACTAATTGCTCGCGTTTCATACGTCTTCTGTATGCAAAAGTAGAGACGATGATACTACATTCATAAATAATTAGTAAAGGGATACTTGTCATCATGTCTGATACAAAATCAGGAGGTGAGATTGTTGTCCCGATAATAATTAAAATAAAGTATGCAAATCTTCGTGATTTACGTAAAAATGCTGGTGTTATGATTCCGATACTTGTTAAGAAAAGAATAATAACCGGCAAATCAAAGAAAAATGCAAATGGTATTACTAAATTAAATAAAAAGCTAAAATATCGCTCTGCTGTAAACGTAACAGTTACCAGTTCAGAACCTATTTCTGTTAAAAATGCTAAAACATTTGGAAAGATAAAGTAATATCCAAAGGCCATGCCACAAATGAATAAAATAAACAGTGCAGGTATGTATAGCATTGTTGTTTTTTGTTCTTTTATATGTAATGCAGGTTTGACGAATGCCCATAATTGGTATGCAATGACTGGAATGCTACACGCTATAGCGAATACTCCACCAATCATAAAGTAAATCCAAAGGACATCACTTGGACCTAAGGCTATTAGCTTTTCATCCAGGCCTCTTACTAGAAAATGAAAAATATCTTTTGTAAAATATAGACCAATTCCTAAAAATAAAACGAATGAAACAATTACTTTTATTATTCGACTTCGAAGTTCATCTAAATGATCAATGACACTCATTTCTTTTTCTTGCATATTTTCCCCCAACGCAAACTGTGAAAGTATTTTATGATAACATCTTAGTTTCCTTCATTTTGTCAGAAAAAAGTTCAATCGTCAATGAATATAAGGGACTTTTAAGAATCAAGTAATTTCCAACTTTTTCTTATATAGTAATAGGCATTCTATTCTTGTCCGACTATAATGAGTTATATGAACATTTATATTTGTTAAGACAAGGAAGGTATGTAATATTGGATGGAAAAAGTCATGTAATTGTAGGATTATTCGCAACAGGAGTAACAATGTACGCAACAAACAATGATGCAATGACCGTTCCACTTATTGTTGGTGCAATCAGTAGTTTGGCTCCAGATTTAGATCATCATAACGGCTCATTAACGAAGAAAGTGTCTACACCACTAAAGATTCTTTTTAGCTTTTTATTTTTAGCAGTTTCTTTATTTATCATCATGAAAACAGGGAAGTTGATTTATTCTGGATCATGGATATATGGTGTAGGAATATTGGTTCTATTTTTATTTTGTATTAGCTGGCTACGGAATTTAAAAACGATTTTAATGCTGACCGGCTTATTAATTTCATTTATAGGTTGGTTTGCTTTTTATGGAAATTGGTCAATCATTGCACTTGGGCTCTTTATTGCTATTTCTTCAAGGTTAAAGCACCGGGGTCCGACCCATTCTCTTTACTTTTTAGCGATTTGGAGTGGTATTTGTTATTTTATTCAAAAAGACCTACAAATTGATGGTCTGTGGTTGGCAGGGACAGTCGGGTATTTTTCTCATCTCCTAGCTGACCAACTGTTTACAAAACAGAGTATAAAGTGGCTGTAGTTTCTTCTTTCTTACATTTTTTTATTTGAAAACATCCATACTAAAAAGGATGTTGATAATGAAAGAAGGGGCATAATTTGAAGAAAATAAATCTTTGGTATTTAGCGTTTACTATTGTTCTGATTTTAACTTTTTCAGTTCCAGTTAATGCAAACACTCATTTTCACAATCTGCAAACTGTGAAAGTTTCTGCAAAAACGAGTTTCTCTAGTAAGCAATCATCGATGCAATATGCAGCAAGAAGATCCTATCGCTCAAATAGAAGCTATCGTCCAACTGCTCCTAGATCTAATTATCGTACACCTAGAAGTTCTGGTAGAAACTTTTTAGGGTATGCTGGTGCTTTTGGAATTGGATCGTTATTTGGTTCGATGCTGCATCCCTTTGGTGGTTATTACGGCGGACAACAATTTGGATTTTCATTTTTTAGTCTTTTATTTGATATTTTAATCATCGTTGCCATTATATGGTTTGTTAAAAAAATCTTTCGTAGAGGAAATAGAAATCATTATTAATGAACTGAGGTGACTGATGAAAATCTATCTAAATGAACAAGACGTGGCAAATGCAATTTGTGTATTTGTTGCCGACTTAGAACGAATCCACCCCGAAGAAGTGCAAATTGAATTTTTGTTCAATGAAGACGAAGGAGTGAGTTGTCTAGTTAAAATGTATAACCGTAGCTTCAACTACGGTGAACAACAAATGTCAGATGCCATCGGTTTTTTTCTTGATGAAGTACATCGATTTTCTTCTCACTCCATGGAAATTATCATTCATTTTAATGAAGATGAAGGAATCACAAGCGAAGTATCATTTACATACTAATAAACCCGAGAAGAACGAATTGTTCTATCTCGGGTTTTTCTATTTTTAAGCTTAGATGTTAGGCATAATTTGTCACGTATTCGTAAACAATATCTTGTACTAATTCATGTAACGAACGTTCGCTTTTTTCTTGTTCGGCTAAAATTTGTTTGTACAGTTCATCCAGCATATCATTTGTGATCCACTCTTCATGTTCTCCCCCATATTGCGTTAATGCTCGCTTTATCATTAGCTTTACAAACTGTCCATCCACTTACATCGTTCCTCCCCCTCGAGTTAGTTTAAGTATATCCAAATTTTTCATTACTTCATAGCGAAAAAATTAATTGAAATAGAACGTATATTCGTTTAATATATGTTTATAATAAAAATAAGAACATAGGTTCTGCTATTTTTTGGAAGAATTGGGAGTGATATGTATGAGCGTTTGTTATGAAGAGTTACCACATCATCGTATATTATGCATCGATATGAAAAGCTTTTATGCAAGTTGTTCTGCGGTCATGCTCGAATTAGATCCATTGACATGTTATTTAGCAGTTGTTGGAGATGTTGAAAGAGAAGGAAGTATCGTATTAGCGGCTTCACCACAATTAAAAAAAGAGTTTGGTATTAAAACAGGTTCACGAGTGTTTGAAATTCCAAAAGATCCACGGATTAAAATTGTTAATCCATCAATGGCAAAGTATTTGGAAATATCAACTAACATTGTGAAGTTATTAAATGAATATGTGCCACTAGAGGATTTACATGTATATAGTGTTGACGTTCTGTAGTATAAAGGTAAACCATTTTATATGGTTTACCTTTATTTGATTTTCCTTTAATTTACTACAGTTATAATAGTTTACTAATTTTTTCTGGTAAACTATTATAATTTAATTTTTAATATATTATTGGAGGTGATTTCTTATGAAGAAAGAAATTGAGACTTTTGGGTTGAAAGTAAAAAAAGCTAGTAATGGGGATCACTTAAGATATTTGATTGTTGAGGACGGTATTCCTATTAAGGATGTGTGTTTATGGTTAGATTATGCATCTATAAAAAGTTATTTAACAGGTGAACGATATGCTTACGCCCTACTAAGGTATTTGAGATTTCTAAAAATGAATAAGGTTCATTACAAGGATGTAACTAATAAAGGAATAATTGAAGAATATATCAAACATCTATTAAATCTTGACGGGAAAGTATTAAACGTTGAATTAAGTGTGACTTATACAGCATTAAAGACAAATTTAAGCGTCATTAAGGGTTTTTATCTTTGGTTAGAGGACAATATGATTATTACAAGTATTAAGTATCCACAAAAAATCGATAATAGAAACTATTTAAAAACTAAATTTCTATATGGTCAAATATGGGACTATTCTACAGAAAAGACTCTATTTGATAGGTTGAATTTTAAACAAAAAAGGAATCATCTAAAGTGGTACAGTGACGAGGAAAAGGAACTTATTTATAATTCTTTGTTGACTTTAAGAGATAAGTTAATCTTTAGGATCAGTTATGAAACAGGGATGAGAATTGGAGAAATTTTGGGTTTAAGATTAGAAGATTTTGACCCTCATAACAATTGGTTGTCTGTTACTAAAAGAAGTAATGTGATTAATCAGGCCAGGGCAAAAACAAATGAAAGAGATATTCCTATATACGAATCTCTTTCTGAATTAATTCAGATTTATAAAGAAAATGAAAGGAGCAAAAATGATATTTATTTTAGTGATTTTCTATTTATTAATCATAAAGGTAAGTTTAAAGGTGAACCTCTTAAGACACGTAACTTTTTACGTATCTTAAAGAATGCAGCTGAAAGATCCGGATTTAATCGGGCTGAAATTCGCACGCATAGTGGAAGAAGTACTAGAGCTCAAGAGTTAGTTGAAATTATGAGAGATCATCCAGAAATTGGTGTTACCGAAGGTTTGATTATACAAGAGCTTGGTTGGACAAGTGTAAGGACTTTAAGTACTTATGAAAAAGGTTATACGAAAAAACAACGGAAAAAAGTAATGGATAAAATTAGAAAGGTTTCAATTAATAAGATTGATAAATAGGTAATTTTTTGTGGCAAATATTAGGCTTATTAAGCAGCCCTCTTCATCCTGCTTTATTTATGAAATTAATGGGAAGGAAATAATTATTAAATGGAGTAAAGATGTTACTTCGGTTACACCTAGTGTCAAAACATTTAATGGCTTTAATAAATTTGTTAATGATATTGAAAAATCATTGAAAAATAAGGATATCATAATGTTTAAATCATTAATTTGGGGTCCTACATATAGTAATCTTATTAAGATTTCTGAAGAAGTTTTTCATGAAGAGTTCGAATTATTTCTAAAAGAAGCTTGTATTGAGCTATTTCAAAATGACTCAATTGTTTGTTATATGTCGCTCTGTAAATACATATTTAATAGTGATCACAGATTTCCCAAAAACGAGAACAACATAATATTTAATACGGTGAGTTATTATCAGAAGTATTTAAAAAACAATCTTAGGAATGCTTTGTCTAATTTTAGGATTAATAGTGTTATTAAGATTTATCATTCATTTCCACATCCTGAAAGAATTAATTTCTTTTTGGGGGATTTAGAAGAATTAAGCAAAGAATACTTTTTACGTTTAGGGAAGATGTATATTGAAAAACATAAAAAATTTAACAAAGCTAAATTTATTAATTTTGCGTTAGGTTTAAAACAAACAAATTTTAATAATAAAGAAGATAAAGCTTTTTTTCATTCTATATTTGATGAATTAGATTTTTACTTAATCGAATTATTAAAGAATTATAGGTATTCTATGTCAGATGATGAATGGTTAATTGTTGATATGAATATAGATATTCCTAATTGGAGAGTTTTAGATTGGACACACTTTAATGGAATTGTGAAAAATGAAGCGAAGCAATATTTAAATTACTTTGTTGAACTGGGAGAAACCGAATCAAATATTTTTAGAAGATATACAAATTTAATTAGACTGGGACCTATTCTATCAGACATTGGTTTTAAAAGTACAGATTCTATTTTGAATATGACCACTTTGCAAGTTGAACAAATTATAGAGATTTTCCAACAACGAAAAAATAAAAATGGAGATTTTAAATTTAGTATTAAGACAATTCAAGGGACTATTTCAGAGTGTAGGATGTTTTTTGATTGGGTAGTAGATAACAAGAATTGTCATATTTTTGGCAATCCATTTAGAGAAATTATCATGCATAATGTGAACTCATTTGTTGACAGTACATCTTACATTCCGGAGGAAGTTATTGAGCAAATTCAAAATAAGCTAGATGAACTTTCAACTTTTGTACAAGCTTCATGGTTAATAATGATGAATACTGGCATGAGAATAAATGAGGTACTTAACTTGGAATGTGATTGTATTTCATATGAAGAGAAAGATAATTTATATTATATAAAATTCATTCCATATAAAACATTAAAATATAGGCGTAAAAAAGGTTTAGATGATTATCATATCCTTCCATTAGAAGATGAAACTGTCGTATCCTTAATTAAGACTCAAGTAATTTCGACAGAGCCTCTTCGCGAGATTAATGGTGAAAATCGCATTTTTTTAAAATCCACTAAACAGGGAATTAGACTGTTTACTACAGGAGAAGTTTCTAATGAAATTAATGGTTTAATTAAAAACCATCATATTTGTGCTCAAGATGGTACCTTATGGAAATATACAAATCACCAATGTAGAAAAACAGTAGCTGTTAGTATGTTTACAAATGGAGCAACAGTTGCTGAAGTTAGTGATTGGTTAAGTCACTTAGATGAAAAAGCTACCATGAGACACTATCATGATGTTGAGCAAAAAAAAATAGCAGAATTAGACTTTGAATATTTTGAGGAAGCATTTGGTAATTTAGATTCTGAAATTAAGGATGGTTACTCTATTACTGAGTTTAAAGGATTAAAGAATGAAATTCTTCTTGGTGCAAGAAGTACACCTGAAGGACATGGTGTCTGTGTAAAGCATGTTTCTTTTGGTCCCTGTATGAAGAAAAAATGTGTTGGATGCAAAATGTTAATAACAGGGCCACAAAAGTTAAGTATGTGGAAAAAATTATATGAGGAACAAAGACTGTATTTAAGTGATTGGATCAGTATTATGGAATCTAAAGGTGTTACCGATTGGAAAGACTACAGAGAATACCATGCAGAAATGAATTTATTAGAAACCTATGAAGATACTATTCTTAAATTAGAGAAATTTATTAAGGAAAGGCTACCTGAAGATGAACAAAAACGCTATTCTAATGACTAATACCTCCCCTCATTTTGATAATGATTTAATTCCAATGCTAATAAATAGAATACCGCAACTTGGTGATTTCAATTATTCAGATGACGTTTGGTATTTTAATCATAAACATAAGGATTCTAGAGCGAAGCTCTATTATGTCGTAAGATTTCATAATATTGATGAGCCTTACAAAAATCTACTAAAATACTATACCTTGATTAAAAATAGCTCTATTTTCTTAAGACAACAAAGAATCTATTATTTTATAGAGTTTATTAATTTTTTGAAAACTAATTATCCAGATCTACACTTGGAAAACGTTAATAGACAAATAATAAATGCTTTTGAGTATTCTATTACTTTAGATACTAGTAAAAAACAGAATATTAAAAGTGCATTATACGGTGCAGTAAATGATGTTTTTAAAACAATGAAAGCATTTCCAGAGTTTCCGTCTGTTGTTCCTACCAAATTAATAAATCCGTTTAAACAAGAGAATTCAAAAAATGGTGATAAACTTATCCCTGCTCATGTTGTAAAAAAATTGGATGTAATTATGAAAAATATGAGTATCCCAATGCCACTAGAGTTTAGAACGTTTTATTGGTTAGTACGGTCTTTTCCTAATAGATCAACAGAAATATTAAGTATGAATAGGGATTGTTTAAAAACTTTTTTTAGTGAATATACATTGAGTATCCCTACATTTAAACAAAATGGAGGCTATATTCAACCTGAGATAAAGCCAATCCCAGTTATTTATACTGGACACGGTAAGTTTGTTATTGATCTTGTTAAAGAATTGCAGGAACAAACAAAACAGTTGTTAGAAAATGATACTTTACCTGAAAACGGTAGAGAAGAATTTTTATTTATTGGTAGATATTATAACTTCTCTGACAATAATGGTTGTGTGGATTTCAAGTTGAATTATCGCTTTAAAAACATAAGAAATCTTACAAATATTGAAATGAATAGATATTTGAAGGAACTTGCTAAAATTGTTGGACTTGTTGATGAAGATGGGTTGCCATATAAAGTTACTTCACATCAATTCAGACACAATGCAACTACCGATCGTGTCTATAAAGTGGGTTATACGATGGAACAAATAGTGAAGCTTACTGGGCATAAAAATGTAAATATGCCACTTCAATATGTACATCAACTTAAAGAAAAGCATAAAGAGGTACATTTAAATATTGGAAATTTAAAAAGTGAGAATCCTAGTCCAGTATCATTTAAAGGCAGAATTATGAATTTAGATGATAAGACGGTTAATTACTTATCAAAGGACATGAATAAATATTTAACTTGGGAAGTAAATGGTAAAAAAGGTGTTGGGATTTGTGGTGATATTTCCGGTTGTAATCCGAAAGGTACCTCTACTTTATTTGAATGTTATGCATGTGAATGGTTTATCCCAAAAGCTGATTATTACGAGGACTATTCTAAAGAATATCAATACTGGAATGATATTATAGAGAGGATTGGAGATAATCCTAATCGGGCCTCACAATTAGAAAATGCAATCCGAAATGTAAGTTATTTAGAACGCATATTAGATATTTGCAAATCTGGTATCAGTCAATACCGAGAACAAGTAGCTGATAAGTATAATAAACAATTTAGTCTTGAGACAGGTGAAAAAAATGAATAATGGGTTATTAATTTATCAAGAGAATAAAAGAAAAGAGTCAATTGAGAAAGTTAGATGGTCTGTTGAAACTATTAAGGATTTAGAAGGTAATCATGCAATCATTAAGCCTGAAAAAATAATGGAAATGACGGGTTTAAGTAAAACAGCTATTTATAAGCCCCACCTAAGAGAAATTTGGGACGAAAAATATCAAAATAATGACTCTCAAAAGTTTAGTACTTTAAAACTCGAGTTGCAAATTCAGAAGTTGGAAAAAGAGCTTTCACAGCTTAATTCAAATTTAAATAAGGCTGAACTTCAAATTACTAAGTTGAAACAGAATTTAGAATTAGAACAATCTAGAAGTAAAGTCTTTATTAATGAATACGAGCAGCAAAAAAAAGAAAATGAAAAACTGTTATATCATAATTTAATCATTTTGAGGGCACTACATATTAGAGGAATAACTATTGATGAATTAAAAGAAGAAAATGACTATAAGGAGCTTAGTACTATCTAATTTAGTCATTATATTAATTTAATTGTGATAAAGTAGAACACGTTAGTATCGATGTGTTCTACTTTTTTTTCAGTGGTTATTAATAATATTTTTAATGAATTTTTATCTTTTTTGTTTTAATTTTGCCTTCATTAACGTATAAAACTTCAATATATTCAATTGTTTTGTCTCTTTTGTTAGCGTTAATGCAATTAGTTGAGTAGTTTTTGAGATTTACAATATATCTTTTTTCTATTGTTGAATATGGTGATATTTCTATTATTTCTTTTACTGCTCCATAGTAACCATTATTTTTATTATCCTCCTCATTAAAGTCTGTTGAATATTTTAAAGGTATCATATAGAATTTCTCTTGTATTTTATCTCTTATCCACATATTCATTTGTATGATTTGAAATGAACGACCTCCACCATTACTTAGTAAGAATTGAAAATAAAATTCCTTTTCAATATCTTCCCATTCAGGATTGGTTCCAGGTCTTATTAATATAGGTTTAAAGAATTCACCGTTATATATGCTCCTTAAAGCATCACTTGTAGGGTGAAGTGGTGTGATTTTTAAATCAGGTTTTCTATTTTTATATTCTTTATAGTTAATTAGCGCATTAAATAAACTTAATATAAAGCCTACAATACCCAGCCAGTTTACAAACGTTAACGTTTTAATAAATCCCAACATAAACTCTCCTTTTTGAATTAGGAAACCCCTGTGCGGATTTTTCACAGGGGTTAATTTTATTTTTTTGCAAGTACAATAGTTAAATCGTTATATCCATGTTTATTAAACATATGTAATAACTCTTGTCCATTTAAAAGGGTGACGGGTTTATCTTTTATGAACTCATATGAATCTCTACCAAAACTACTTGTAGTTACTAAAATTCCTTTAGTAGCTCCCTCATGGAGCATTGTTCCGTATAAATCTCTAACAGCAGATACTGGTACAGTCATATTATATCGTTTTGCTTGAATTACGAATTTTCCACCTCTAATGGGATCAGGGTCGAATGCAATTGCGTCAACTCCACCATCACTACTAGCTTGAGTTACTTTGACTTCTCCACCAGATTCTTGGAACATTCTTTCAAATAGTTCTCTAACTAAGTGTTCAAAGTCTTCCCAATGCATTGATGCCAAATTTGTTCCTGAGTATAGTTCAGAAAGGATTGCTTTAGACTCTACAAATCTTTTATCTTCAGTATTTATGTTTACAAGTGGTCTAACAGGTGCTAAGTTTATTATCTTACCTGCAAATAGTCCTTTTAAGGATTGAATACATTTTTTAAAATCTATTCTGTCAAGTTGAATCTTTAAAAACTCATCTTTGTTAGCTTGAACGGAGATTATACAAGATGAAGTATCTAGTCCAGTTGCTTCGTCAATATATTCAGTCCATCCATTAAAAACTACTGATTCAATGTTGTTACTATAATCGGATTCAAAAACCTCATGCATTGTTCTTAATGCTATTTGAAAGATTGTATCATCGTAAAACTTTTCATAATCGCTTTTTTTCATAGTTTTAATAGTTGTTTCTTTTCTTGTCTTTATGTATTTATATTCTATTATTTGTGGCACTGACGAAGGATTAGGAACTTTGTAAGATATAATTAATATTTTTGTTTCACAATTCATTTGAACTTCAAATTCTTTTTCAATTCCATCAGGGTAGTGTGAATTTTCCAAAACTACACGAATATACCTCTCAATTGCATCTGATTCTCCATTTTCGTAGGAATCCCTCCAAGAGTTAATTTCCAGATTATGTTGTAGTTTAGCATTCTCAAATTCTGATTTTTTAATCTCGTATTCTTCTTTTTGTTCTTTATAATCTATATTGTAGTCATTATATAAGTCAAGTGCTTTTGCGTATTCATCTTCAGCCTTTTTTAATTTGACTTCAAACATTTGCTTAAATACCGGGAATTTATGATAGAACTTTAAGCTATTAACACTATACTTTATTTTAATTTTTTCATAGTCAGGAGCAATTACTTCTTCGCCACTAAACATGAAAGGATCAAAACTTTCATTCCTTTTTTGAGTATCCCAACTTAATTTATCATCAACATTTAAAGTATGATGTAATATATTCTGGTAATCTTCGATTAAATTTTGTGCATCTTCTGTATCTATTTCTGCTTGTATTACAGCGTCTTCAATAAGCTCTTTTTGTTCTTTTTTTGCTCGCTCAACTTCCCATTTTTGCAGAATTTCATTTCTTTTAATTTCAAGTTCCCATGACGATCTTGCTTTTATAATCTTTTCTTTCTGTAGGTAATTATCATATAAATAATCTTCATAATAGTATTTTGTTCCCATTTTAAACTCCCTTACACCCTTAGGTAATTAGTTCTACTAAATTATAATTTCTATCCATAGATAATATTCCCTGCATTCTATATCTAAGAAATTCATTTTTATTCTTAAAGGTTGCTTTTACGTACTAATCTATCTTTTTATTTCATAAACTAGTAATAATTAATACACTATTTAGATATATTGGAAAGCTTTATATTTGTTAGTAGTTTTGAAAAGTACGGCTCGCACTAGGTTTTTTATTAATTCTAGATAGAGTAATGGGAGGCGATTTAATGGTAAAACCTTCTCTTTTGTGGTTATTTTGGATGTTTATTACTAGTTTTACTGCCTTAATTATTAGTCAACCACTATTAGCGATAGGATTCTTTTTTTCAGGTTTTATTATGGCTATTAAAGAATTAATTCGAGAGAATATATTTTAACAATATATGTATAACGTAACATCCGAGATGATATTTACGAAATTAATAAACTATAACCCAATGTTTAGTTTGATAATAAAAGCTGTGAGATAAAGTTTACCTACTATCTTAATAAAAAAAATAGTCTACTAATGTAGACTTTCACATACGCATTAATAGAGGTGAGTTTAAGTGAGACAATCGTTTTATATCAAATCTATTAATTTGAGACGTGTTATAGCAAGTGTTTTTGTAGGAATTGTCTTATTATTTCTAGTCTCAAGTCTATTTGTTACGTCAATGCAAAATACAAAATCATACTATATACATAAATGGTTAAAATCAATGAGTTATGAAGGCTTTGTGAAAGCATTTGAATATGAAAATGGACATTTTAAGTTAGGTGAAGAATTACCGAAAAATGGACAACCTATCGGAAATATTTTATTTGCATTTATTACAAATATCAGACTATATGATCCGAAAAGCTTGTTAGTCCAAGAAGTACCTAATTTGAAAAAGTTTGAGAATAATATACTAGTTGCCGGTAATGGAACAAATATCACAAATTTGCCTATTGAATCAAATTTACCGATTAGTGAAATTAATAAAAATCCTGCAGTAATTAATCCAACTAATGAGCCTATTAAGGCTAAAAATCCGCCAAGTCAAACGACAGATGGTAGAAAAGTATTCTTCATTTACCATTCACATAGCTGGGAATCATTTATACCATTAATACCCGGAGCTAAAACTCCAGATGATGCAACTTCGCCAAAAGTAAATGTTAGCTTATTAGGAGATAGACTAAAAAAGAATTTAGAGGCTAATGGCATTGGTGCTGTTGATAGTAAGGCTAATATAGGAAGTGAATTAGCAAAAAGAAATCTTACTTACCCTTCATCTTATAAATTATCTAGAGAAATTGTACAAGAGGCAATTGCAAATGATCAGAACCTTAATTATCTAATTGATATACATAGAGATGCCTCTAGAAGGAAAACAACTACCATTGAAATTAATGGGAAAAAATATGCAAAACTATATTTTATAGTTGGTGTTGAAAATAAAAACTATAAAAAAAACTTAGCATTTGCTAAAGAAATTAATAATGAAATAAGAAAGATTAATAAAGGATTATCGAGAGGGATTTACAGTAAAACTTACAATGATGGCAATGGAGTGTATAATCAAGATTTATCACCAAATTCACTATTAATTGAAATTGGTGGTGTCGATAACACGCTTGAAGAACTATATCGTACAGTCGATCTTCTTTCAGAAATCTTAAGTAAACACTACTGGCAAGCAGAAAAAGTTAATGGGTAAATCGGAACTAGGTTGAATTATATATGAGATATTAAAAAATTCTTAATATCTTATTTAAATTATAAAGGGTCATTTTGGAGGAAGCATGAAGTTATCTTGGAAGCCGTTATCTTTAATAATTGTAGCTGTGATTTCAATGGTGTTACTCGTACCATCTTTTATTGTCATAGCTTTTTCAAGGGATATAATATCAACTACCAAGAACAAATTTAGCCAAACAGATGTTAACGTTAACCCGATCCATAGCATTGAAATTTCAGTTTATCGGACAAACACCGATAAAGTGGAAAAAGTTCCATTAGAAGAGTATGTAGTAGGTGTTGTTGCATCGGAAATGAATCCTAATTTTGATATAGAAGCTCTTAAAGCACAGGCTTTGGCTGCACGTACTTTTTTAATCCGACATATGCTTTCAGAAACAGAAACAAAAAAAAATTCTACAAATAATGCTGACATCACAGATAGTAATCGAACTGATCAAGTATATAAAAATAAAGTGGAACTTCAGGCATTATGGGGCGATAAGTTTAATGAATATTATCAAAAAATACAATCAGCAGTTCTTGATACGCAAGGTCAAATATTAATCTATAAACAAAAGCCAATTGATGCATCTTTCTTTTCAACAAGTAATGGATACACTGAAAATTCAGAGGATTATTGGAATCTTACATTACCGTACTTAAGAAGTGTAAGTAGTCCATGGGATAAAGATGCACCAAAATATTTTTCAAAAGTTACTATCCCACTTAATCAATTTGAAGAGGCATTAGGTATAAAAGTTTCTGATTCAAAAATCGATGATAAATCTATTAGAACAAAAGGTAATCGAGTTAAGGAAATACAAATTAATGGAAAGCGTTATACAGGAAGAGAAATGCGAGAGAAATTCAATCTAAATTCATCTGATTTTACAATAAAGAAAGTGAAAAATAACATTGAGTTTACAACAAAAGGATATGGTCATGGAGTTGGTATGAGTCAATATGGAGCAAACGGTATGGCTAAGGAAGGATCCACTTATATAGAAATTCTTAATTATTATTATCAGGGTGTTCAAATTTCCAATGTTAATAAAATCTTGGATATTTGAAAATGGCACAACGGATATGTTAATTAAACTAAAGCATGCCTTAGTTTAATTACTCTTAGGAGCCGTGTTCGGCTCTTTTTCTATATTTGAATAATAGAGGAATCAGTTGGTAGATGTTGAATATATTTTTAAATCTCTTTATAAATTAGGAGATTAATTGGAATTGGAGGTGGTTTGTATAAAAAAATGGCGTCTTCTAATGACCGTTTTCTTTTCTATTATGACGTTTTTATTAGGTTGTGGTAATGAAGCAATACAAATGACAAAGGTTGTATTCATAGAAACACATGAAGATGGAAGCTATGGAGCAGAGATTACTATTTCTGAAGAAAAAAAATTAGACGATTTAGAGTCCATGTTTAAAGAAGTTAAATGGGAAAAATCAATCCCTTCTATGGGAAGGAAAGAAGATGTTTTGGTAAAGGTAACATACGAAAACAAAAAACAAAATGTGGAATATAACATTTGGTTCAATCAAAACGGAAAAGCCGAATTGTTGAGCAGTGACATGAATGAGGGTTATGGGAGATTAAACAAAGATACTTCAAAGTCATTACTGAAAGTGTTATTAAATAAATAAAATGAGTCACATAAAAAAACAAAGGGATTGATTAGTAATCGCTTTGTTTTTTTATTCGTATTCGAAAAGAGAATCTGTTGTTATCCATTTTGGTTTTATTAGTGAACTATACTTACAAAAAACAATCATATAATGAAATAATTCAACTACATAAAAAGTAAAAAGACTGTCTTTGTGATATTATCCCCTTATAGTAGACACCGAAAAAAGCCCATGATGCCTAATTAATTTAGAATCTGCGTCCCAGCACTTTGAGGGATCACTGTCTCCATAGTTTCTGATGGGACTATATAAAACTTATATTAATCAAAGAAGAACTCGATATTGTGTGAATGTTATCAAATTTATCGATAAAGTGGACTGTATCATTAAGCAGATCCACTTTTTTTATATGGCCAATTTCGGTTTGAAATCGTCCATTTATCCAATAAACTAATGCCACATCCAGTCTATTTTCAATTGCTTCCACAAGATTATAGTTAATTCTTTCTTGTTCATCTTCGTCTAATAAAGGCTGCTGTATTTTTTTCTGATTTTCAATAATATCCGAAATACCTTTAAATTGTTGAGGTATGCTTGCAAATGGTTGCCATTTTTTTCCGGTCCGACCTAATATATTTTGTTCGCTCATCATGCATAGTGACCTCCAATTTTTTTATTATTTCCTCTAATGGTGCTATGCTCCAAATAACTACAAGCTCTCAGTATGCTATTCTTTCCGTATTTCATTCGAATCGCATCCATTGTATTCGTTAAACTCGTTTCTTTTTGTTTTTTGATTGGATTTGCAAAAAAAGTAATTTGTTCAAAGTCCTTTTTAACAAAGTTTTTTAGGGCTATAGATATTGTTCGTACAGGTTCATTATCATAATTAGCTTCAAGAATCTTCAAACAAACTTTATACCAATCTTTTGTTAAAGAAGTAGGCTCATCAATAGTGACTGCTTTACTAAAACCACCAATTCCTGAGGAGTACCCTAGACTAAATTGAATAGTTCTGCATAGGCTATCTTGAGACCTTAATCGGTAACATACCTCTTCTAGCTGTTCCAGAATCAATGTTTTGATTTCGTGTGATTGGTAGTCGCGTAATAGTACTTGGCTTTTTCCAATTGATTTATCTGCAGGTTTAAAATCTTTCATTTCTCCAATCCTAGAAAAATCTATTCCGTTTGCATGGAGATGCAGCTCGTTTCCCATTACATTGCCAAATTGTTTAATTAAAACTTCCTTTGGGTAATTAGCTAATTCACCAATGGTCGTAATTCCTAGACGGTTTAATTTAAATTGAGTTCGGCTAGCTATTCCCCAAAATTTACTTAATGGTGTAATATTCCACATCTTTGCTTGAACATCATCGTAAGTCCATTGGGCAATACCTCCAGGTATCTTTTTAGCAGAAACATCTAGACAAATTTTTGATAGTAGCATATTTGGCGCTATTCCGATTGTACTAAAGACACCTGTAAGGGCTAGAATATCTTGTTGAATTGAAGTTGCTAGCTCCATTGGACTGAGCTTGTGTAACTTCGCATAAAACGTGAAATCCATCAAAAATTCATCGATTGAATACTGGAAGAAATCAATCGGAGCCACGTATTTGGTCATCATTAATTCTGTAATTTGATTTGATATACGTACATAAGTGGACATAGAAGGATTTACAATATGGATATCTTTTCTTTTGGGAATTTCGAATAAACGATTTCCTGTTCCAATACCTAATTTTTTCAATTCGGGAGTAGCAGCGAGAACGATTGATCCGTCTCTATTTACATCACCTACAACTGCTAATTTTACTTTTAAGGGATCTAAGCCTAAGTTAACACAGGAAACAGAAGCAAAAAATGATTTGAGATCCACACAAAAAATTAATCGCTTGGGAAAAGTTGAATAATCATACATGTTTTCACCCCATTAGGATTTTATCCTGTAATGCTAAATTTATATTTTTTTGGTATTATAATAAAAAACAAAGAACGTTTGTTCTGTATTTTATATTATATGTACATATGTTCTTATTATCAACTACTTTAAATAAATTATTTATATTTATATGATTAGCAATTTTAATTGTTTTATTCAGTATTATCAGTATTTTAATACTAATTCAAGGAGAATATAGAATTTCAAACTTAAGAACAAACGTTCCGTTTTGTGGATGACTTTGCGCTAAAAGTTTGATATGAAAAAGTAATTAAATAAAAAAAGAATCCGTTTCGAAAAACGGATTCTAAAAAGAGATTTTTTTAATGAATAACTAAAGTATTACTAGTATCATTTTTATTAATTTTATTAAATGCGTCAATATTTCTATACACTTCTGGTAAACGGTGATTGCGAATAAATTCTTCCCAATTAGTGTAATCTTCATTATTTAATAAATTATTTTCGGCTAAACGGGCAACTAAACCTGTGTAGCTATCAACTAAACTAAAATCATTCATCCTAGAAATATTTAATTTACCTTCTTTAATTCCAGTTAAAAAATTATTAGCGCATTTAATAATAATTTGATAATCACTATTTGAGAATATACTATTTGCATTCTTTAAAGCATATTGCAGTGTTTTAATTACTTGAATTAAAACAGTGTCTTTACCGTATTTTAAAATATTGAAAAGTTCAGATTTGATCTTACTTGAATCTTCGTCAATTTCTTTAGTAGCTATAAAGATTAAATAATCATAAAGTACTTTAACTACGACCATCAGGTTTTTTGTATTATGGTTATATAGTTGGTCTAGTACATTGTCTAAAGTTATTTGAATATCAATTTTAAGTTTATTATAAACAGGAACGAGATATAAAATTAAATCTGGTCTAAATTGTTCAATCTCCTGGAAAACTTTTAATAAAAATTCTTTTTTATCATTATTTAGAAAATCTGTAGAAATATTACATAATATATTGTTTTTTAGAATCGATACTACAGTTGTTAAATAATCTGATATAGGAAATAAATCATGTTTTGAATCTCTAAATAATCCATCTTTTTGATTCTCCCACCAAATAAAAAATTTATCTAGCCATTGATCATAATAAATTGGAGTTATCAAATTAGATTGATTTATTCCTACAAAATCAATAAAAATATTGCTCATCTCTCTAAAATAATCGGTAAGAGAAGAACTGGCACTTGTTGTATGACCATGATGAAATTTTGGAATTTCTTTAATAAGAAATTTTTCAATCTCATTAATACTTGCAATTCTAGAAGAATTAATAATCATGTCAAAAACACTACTATACACAAAGTTACTAATACCATATTGCATATTATAAGGCAAGTTCTGAAGAATCTTTTTAAATTCTGCTAAATAAGTTTTGGGTAAACAATTGTTTCGTGTAAGGAAAGTTAATCTAATTAATGCAGCTTCACTTTTGCTGTAATCAGAAGAATTTTTTATTTCTTTCAGCAAATAAGAAAGGATTTCTTCGTCTACATCTATATTTAATACTCTATGTTCTCCAAATATAACCAAAAATGGTTCGAAGAAACTCTGTAAAAATAGAGAGTTATCACTATTCATTTGAGATATAAGCCTAATTTGGATTAATTGACTGCAAAATTCTTGTGCCTCTACAGTATTTTTTGTAAATATAATTCGTTTTATTAGATTTGATAGAGCTTCTGTTTCTTGATAATTAAAGAAACTTTTATTTCTAATGTAATCAATTATCTTTTTATCTAATTTAATGGTCTCATCAGCAGGTAGAGCAAAATAAATTCTAGAGATTATTTCAAGAGATGTTGTTACTTCAATAATTGATTTGTTATTATTTTTTAAAGCTTTTTCTAAAATTTTAACGAAAGTTGATATACTTTCATTATCTATTTGATAAACAAACTCTCTTGATATTAGTTCTTTAATATTTGAAAGTCTTAACTTGTGTATCATGTGGACCCTAGAGTAAATAGGATAAAACAGTTCAATATTTTTAATTGCTATTTCAAAAAGAGATGAATCGTTAATAGAAAAACCGTAATTCTCCTGAATACTAATCACCGTGTAAGAATCCAGAATTTCTTGTTCTAAACTATTCCCAAAACTTGTAGAAACTGTTTCTATACCCGGATCGAACCCGTTAGTTCTTTTCATTCCGTATGTATTTTCATATGGTTTTAAAGATAGTAAGGTTCTATTAAACTCTTTATTACAGTCACAAAATTTATTACTTAAAAATTGTAGCCTGTCATAGCTAGACTCCCCATCATTTGAAAGTCTAATTATATTGTGCAATGCTACACTTTCTAAAGAAAGTAACCGGAAATCATTAACATTAATTACAAGTAAAGAGCGTGTGATTTGTAATAAATTTTTAAACATTTCTAAAGCTTTATTTTTATTGTTAATTCGTGCATAAATAGTTGCTTTTTTTATACCCCATTCAATTTCCTGTTCATCGAGTTCCCAATCGGAGAGTAATTCTTCAACATATTCAATTTCATTGAGACTAAAATGGTATAGCACTTGTTCATAATATAAGTTGGATTTCTCATCTCTACTGAGCGACATATTTTTTAATAAGTCTAAAAGTGTTTTGAATTCATCACCATTAAAATCCAGTCTTGCTTCTTTTAATAGTCTAAGAATTAAAGGATGTAAATTACTATTAAACGTTTCAATGTTTTCAATAAATTTTCTAAGTTTTTGATGTATATAATAATCGAATGGAATTAAAAATTTATCATAACACCATAAAATCTCATTTAAAGTAAGAATAGTTTTAGGGTCATCTAAGGAAGAAAGGGTGTCAAAAAAATCTCTTGTAGTAAAACGAATCCTTTCAGCATATTTTCTTCGAATTTCATCAGGCATAACAACCCATCCTGGATAAGTCTTTCTATTATATATATAGTCATCAATACTAAAATTAAAATTTGCGTAACTTAAATGTGGCCATTTTGTTTTTTCTTCTCTTGATTTAAATTCTAGGAATTTAAAAATGTCATGGTACATTAATTGATATGGATTATCTTCGTTTTTATATAATTCATGAAAATCAATTAAGGTAATGCCTTTCTCTTTAAGATCAGAAAAGCGATGTGATTCGTTGAATCCAATCATATATATTTTGGGTTTATGTTCACCTAGGTTGTTTAATACCCAGGTAGTCCATTTGTTAAAATTAGGATCATCACCAGAGAAACCAATTAATACTAAAGTAGTTTCCATGATTGATTGCTGTACCATATTTACAAAGGGACTAAATGAATTAGGATATTCTTCATAGTCTTTTTTTGTAAACACAAATGGTCTCATTGCAGGAAAACTGCCATGTAATTTTACAATCCTAGGTTGTGTTGAACTAGGAATATCATTAATATCATAAATAATTTGATAATTACGTTGGAATACATGTTTTTTGGTACGTTCCAGGAGAGTGTCATAATTAGTAGTATATACATCTGCCCAAGGAAGATTTAATAACTTATTATGTAAGTCACCAGGTTCATAGTTTTCATCCGGAATAGATTCTTTTAACAATTCATCTAAGCTCGATCTACCGTATTCCTCTACATATAATTGTCCAAGTTCTAATACATCTTTCATTTCAATTTTTTCACAATGAGTCAACTCAATTAAAAGCCTATTTCTTAATTCACTCCATAATGCCATTGGTTGAAAAGTAGAATCAACCTTTTTAGCATTTAAACTAAAACCCGCGCCAACCATAACAGAAACTCTACTTTTACCGTCTTTTGCCCAAAGTTTGTCCCGAATATTTTTTAGATGTGGGTACATAGTTAGATTTTCTTTAAAATATTGTTGAATATCATTTTTCAAATCAAATCGCCACCTTATTCGTATAAATTAGTAAATTATTCCAAAAAGATTAATATTTATATTATAGTATCTTTTCGGAAAACAAATAAGAGTAAAATAATTTTAATAGTGTATTAAGTGGAAATATATTATTGACAACTGAATTGACGAATGTTTTTTAAAGGTTGATGGCGTGAAGAAATTATGGGGCGACGCATGGGAAATTGCTGAAAAAATTCAAGCTGACATTTTGGCTCGTTTTAAATTGCCATGTTCAATTGGGATTGGCCCTAACATGTTAATGTCAAAGCTCTGTCTGGACTTAGAAGGGAAAAAGCAAGGCATAGCAGAGTGGACATACGAAGATGTAGAAAAAAAGCTATGGGAGGTTAGTCCGCTTAGTGAAATGTGGGGGATTGGTCGAAGAATTGAACGCACCCTTAATTCAATGGGCATTTTTACAGTAGGACAGCTAGCGAAATACCCACTTCATCTTCTTGAAAAAAAGTTTGGTGTGATGGGAAATCAACTATACCATCATGCATGGGGAGTGGATCTTTCTGAACTTGGTGCGCCAATTATGAATGGGCAGATTAGTTTCGGGAAAAGCCAAATATTAATGAGAGACTATACAAAAGTAGAAGAAATTAAATTTGTTATTCGTGAAATGTGTGAAGAAGTAGCACGTCGTACTCGAAATGCCAAAAAGGCAGGCAGAACAATTACACTAGGAATCGGATATAGTCGAGAGGAGTTTGGAGGAGGATTTTCTCATGCATTTACAATGGATGAACCAACAAATATCACATCGGACTTGTATGAAGTTTGCATGAAACTTTTTGATCAATATTACGAAGGAAAAACCGTGCGACAAGTACTCATTACGCT
>Ga0102589_1000894_pt1 | contig 47642 bp, 45 predicted proteins | sample AraplaMF_Col_mLB_FD_76858 | JGI IMG/M metagenome (GOLD analysis project Ga0102589, IMG submission 76858) | Arabidopsis root microbial communities from the University of North Carolina, USA - plate scrape MF_Col_mLB | ecosystem: Host-associated > Plants > Roots > Endosphere | place: USA...
GAGGAAATGGCACATCAATTAGAATAACGATTGATTTGACCGCCTTTATACCGTTCTAATGTTGTGGTTTGTATAAGGTTCATAGTATAATTCATTATAGTTTAATTAGGAGTGGAAAAGATGAACCGAGAAGCACGTTTAAAAAGACAAGAGAATATACGAAATTTCTCTATTATTGCACATATTGACCACGGGAAATCAACGCTTGCTGACCGTATTTTAGAGCAAACGAAATCATTAACATCTCGTGAAATGAAGGCACAGCTCCTTGACTCAATGGATTTAGAACGTGAGCGAGGCATTACGATTAAATTAAATGCGGTACAATTAAAGTACGAAGCGAAAGATGGCGAAGTGTATACATTCCATTTAATCGACACACCGGGGCACGTCGATTTCACATATGAAGTATCACGTAGTTTAGCTGCTTGTGAAGGTGCTATTTTAGTTGTAGACGCAGCACAGGGTATTGAAGCACAAACACTAGCAAATGTTTATTTAGCTCTTGATAATGACCTAGAAATTTTACCAGTTATCAATAAAATCGATTTACCAGCTGCAGACCCAGAACGCGTTCGTCAAGAAGTTGAAGACGTAATCGGGTTAGATGCTTCAGAAGCGGTTTTAGCTTCTGCTAAAGCCGGGATCGGAATTGAAGATATTTTAGAACAAATTGTAGAGAAAGTGCCTGCACCAACTGGTGATCCAGAAGCACCTTTACAAGCCCTTATTTTTGACTCTGTTTATGATGCTTATAAAGGTGTTATTATTTCCATTCGAATCATGAATGGTACAGTAAAACCCGGCGATAAAATTCGAATGATGGCTACTGGAGCAGAATTTGAAGTTATTGAAGTTGGTGTACACACACCGAAAGTTGTACCACAGTCTGAATTAACAGTTGGTGACGTAGGCTATTTAACAGCCTCCATTAAAAATGTTGGTGATACTCGTGTCGGGGATACAGTTACATTTGCTAATCGCCCAGCAGCTGAGGCATTAGCAGGTTATCGTCGTTTAAATCCAATGGTATACTGCGGATTATATCCAATCGATACAGCTAGATATAATGACTTACGTGAAGCGTTAGAAAAGTTAGAGCTTAATGACTCTGCACTTCAATATGAGCCAGAGACATCACAAGCACTAGGATTTGGTTTCCGCTGTGGCTTCTTAGGGCTTTTACACATGGAAATCATTCAAGAGCGTATCGAGCGTGAGTTTAACATTGATCTAATCACAACAGCGCCTTCTGTAATTTACAATGTTCACATGACAGATGGATCTACAGTTAAGGTTGACAACCCGTCATTTATGCCAGATCCTCAAAAAATTGATCATGTTGAAGAACCATATGTAAAAGCTACAATTATGGTACCGAACGATTACGTAGGAGCTGTTATGGAGCTCTGTCAATTGAAACGCGGTAACTTTATGACAATGGATTATATCGATACTACACGTGTCAGCATTATTTATGAAATGCCGTTATCAGAAATCGTTTATGATTTCTTTGATTATTTAAAATCAAATACGAAGGGCTATGCGTCATTTGACTATGAACTCATTGGTTATCAGACTTCAAAACTAGTGAAGATGGATATCTTATTAAATGGTGAGCAAGTCGATGCACTAAGCTTTATCGTGCACCGTGACTTTGCGTACGAGCGAGGTAAAGTCATCGTTGAAAAATTAAAAGAATTAATCCCACGTCAACAATTTGAAGTGCCAATTCAAGCAGCTGTTGGACAAAAAATTGTTGCTCGTTCAACAATTAAAGCTATGCGTAAAAACGTTTTAGCAAAATGTTACGGTGGGGATATTTCTCGTAAACGAAAACTTCTTGATAAACAAAAAGAAGGTAAAAAACGTATGAAACAAGTAGGTTCAGTCGAAGTACCACAAGAAGCATTCATGGCTGTTCTGAAAATGGATGATTCGAAGTAACTCAGTAATGATAAGGGTTCGCGACGTATTAAGGTAATTAATCTAAGGGCTAAATGGTGGGGTTCCCCACCAATTCCCCACCATAAAAAATACGTTAGCAATTTTTATATGTCTTGAGCGAATGAATCAAAGATGTTTGCAGCATCGCAGTTCAATCATTACAGCGTGATTTCAACGTGATAGAAAATCTTAAAATGAGTAAGGTCTACTTGCCAATCCTCGAAAAGCTTCTAAAAGACGTAACACAAGATTATTACAACTCTAAGAGGCTGTTAGCTAAAGATAAAATTAGGATGGTAAAATGGGAAAAGATAGACGAATACTTTAGTGATGTACATGTAGCGACAGCAGGGAATGATGTTGTTCTTCGATATGCCAATCAAGCAATCGAAACGCAGGTTGAAAATTTATTATTAAGTCACCAAAATAAATAAACCAGGCGCTCATGTGAAATTGAGTACCTGGTTTTTTGTTTATTTGTCATATGGTCTATATTTTGTAAGAAGCTCTTTAGCTGCTTCTTTTCGGCTTTCTATATCTTCTCTTAAATATAATTTATCCCGACTTAATTCTTTTACGGGAACTAACTTGCCTCGCTTTACAAGTGAGTTTAATGCTTGTCGAGATATTTGTAATTCCTCTAAAACCTCTGATGTTGTTAATACTTCAGATTGAACCAGCTTAATAAATTCATCTTTATTTGCTACTTTGTAATTTGTCAATTTGTATTAACCCCTTTTCTTCGTAAAATACAGAGCAATATTTAATATCGCTAATAAAAAGCAGATTGAGTAAATGACAATCATGGAGTAATCAAAAAACTTTGGTTCTTGCCAATTAACCATATCTGTTAATACATACAAGGCAAATGCTAATGCCACAACATATCCTATATTTTTCATAATGGGATGGATGTGATAAGATTATAGGGAAGGAGGCGCTAACCTCCTTCTAAGAGTTATTTGCGACGTTTTCCTTTGGTTGAGGGGCGTCGCTTTTCTTTTTTCTTACTTTTCATATCGCTTATGTTTTTCGCTGAACTTGTAAGTAAGTTTGCGATTGTTGCGATAGCTACTAGGTAAGCTAGAATCTTATCGTAATCCATTCGTTCACCTCCTTTCTATACTCTTATTATATATCAAGTGGTGTATATAAATTGAGTGATTTATAAAAGTTTTTTTATTTATTTTGCAAGGTGATTATCATAATATTCCCCAAGCTTTTCAGCTACGCCTAATCCCATACGACTGATGTCACTAACTCCATCTACATAGCGTTTAATCGCTCCCTGTGTAAGCCCACACTCTTTAAAGATTCGATACGATGTATGTTCGCCCTCTCCATTTTTAGCAGCTTGTGCAGCCTTGATAACTGCTTCTACTTTTTCTGTAAGTTTCATGCCAAACACTCCTTTTTTAAATACCATTATAAATCATGTGGAATATAAATCAAATGATTTCTATGGTAAAAGAAAAAAGCCACTCATTTGAGTGACTTATATCCCTAACATTTGCTTTTTCATCGCATCGAATTCTTCCTGAGTCAGTATTCCGTTATCTAAAAACCCTTCAATTCACGGATTTCATCACCAATATCGTACATGTCCTTTTCCTTCTTAGCAGATGGAGTAGACGCAGTTTTGGCCATCACTTTTAAATTCTCGATACCTGATTTAATTTCAAGTGCAATGTGCGCTGGTACATCGTCAATGATAACTTTGTTTCCAGTAGATACGATTTCGATAGTAGAGTAAACAAGCTTTATTAGAAATGTTGTCGTGCTATTTCAAATTCGGAATCGCTAGGAATCATCAAGAAAGAAACGACTGTTAAAAGCAAAGGTGGACAAGGGGCAAGCATTTATATCATTTTGCCTTACAGTGTCTCACCGTCGATGTCCCAGCGTGAAAAAGCTAAAAAGCCTTGTGAGAGTAAGGTTGAGGTGGAAGAATCTGAAAACCTATCTTTTAACTCTTTTAATCTTTTAAGTTCTAAACAAGCAAATAATATTATGAGTCTTGGTAATGAATTAGCTTTGTAAGCTGAAAAGAAAAAAGAGCATATGAACGAGTACCAGGTAATGCTATTTGATTTCTTGAATAGCTTGCCATTAGCAGACAACTTAAAAGATGAACTACATAAATGTGTTTTAGCTTCACAAGTAAATTCTGTGGATGAATTTATAAATGCTAAGAACGTGATGTTCAAAATTGCTATGGATATAAAAGAAGGTGTACTGACGGTTACTAGTACATTAAGAGCTGTATTAGTAGGGGCATATAGTAAAGCTGTAGAGCGATTAAGTATTAAGTCTAGTAAATCATCATATATAAAAGAAACACCAAATAGAGAACGTCCTGTACTGTTTTATAACTAGCTTAATGAAGGCGATGGTCGTACACAAATAAATAGCGGACCAAACTTAGAAAATTGGCTGGAAGGGTAGAGAGGGGAATATAAGGAATGAAAGACCAAAAACAAATTACTATGTATGATTTTATAGAACAACCAATTAAAAACCTTCCACAGATGTTAATAAAGCTGCTGATAAGAAGAATGCCGTAATAGAGTCTCGTATAAGAGTGTGTATTGTGCGGAGATAGAATAAAACGGACAGTACAGTTGAACGGCAAAGAAGCTGACACCCACACCCTAGTGTCAGCCTGTATATTTTTATTTTCAATCAGCAATTTTATTAACGACCAATGATGGGAATCTATAAAGGGCGTTTACAGTGGCCAATATGACCCTGATACTAAGTCTATCATCTTTGTTTAAACGTAGTTGTATTGTATTTCCTATGGTGTTAGCCATTCTTAAGCTCACAACTGAACCATCTTCAGTACCCATATCATTTACGGATTCAAAATTACTTTCATTCACAACGACTGTATCATTGATAAACAATCCAAATCGTACACTCGAATCAGAAGGATCATTGGTAAAGTTCACCAATTCGACTGAGATGTTCATACTGATTTCATATATGCCACCGACGGCAACTTGAAGATCGGTAGTATTATTAGGAATAGGAGCAGGATCTACATTCAATGACGGACCAGGTGTCGTGAAAACAATTTTTTGTCCTGGAACAAGTGGTGTAGCTGGAACTATAAGGACTTGGATTCCGGATGGATTGTAAAATGATCCAAAAGCCAAAGTCTCCTCTACTAGTGGTTGGGTATTAGATGGTATACAACCTACATCAATAGCCCTAAACGGTCTAACTCCAGTGCAATTGAATTTTTCATTACAGCAACGTTGACAACTACAACTTACTTGATGACAACCATTATTATTTATTATCAAATTAACACCTCCTTTATTTATCATTTTATTCAAGCATGTAAATAAACGATTGTGTCACCCGACTAACTAAAGTTTGATAGAAAGACTTTAATTCTATAACCAATAAAAAGACCACTCTGCGAGGGGTGGTCTTAATGCTATATTATAGAAGGAATACATCTATAATCATCAAGTCATTAATAATTTGTATTTATGTTAAGTTCATATATTTAATAGTATAGTTAAATAAAAAACAAGCTGATCCGCTTAGAGACAGCCTGTATATTTTTATTTTAATTATCAATTTTAGTAACGACCAATGATGGAAATCTATAACTAACGGCTGCAGAGGCCGTTATGACCCTGATACTAAGTCTATCATCTTTGTTTAATCGTATTTGTATTGTATTTCCTATGGTGTTACCTATTTCTACGGTCACCGCTGGAGCGCCGATTTCAGTAAAAACATTATTTATGGATTCAAAAAAGCTTTCAGGCACCATGATTGTATCATTGATGAACAATCCAAACCGCACATCTGAATTAAAAAGATCATTGCTAGCGTTCACAAGATCGACGGAGATATTCATACTGATTTCATATACACCACTGGTAGCAACCTGAAGATCAGTATTATTATTAGGAATAGGAGCAGGATTTACACCCAACATGGGACCAGGAGTCGTGAAAATAATTTTCTGCCCTAAAGCAGGTGGTGTAACTGGAGTTATCAAATCATAGAATTCAGTGAGATTGTAAAATGATCCATATGCCAATTTTTGTGGTTCAGGAATATTAGGCGGAATACATGATGCGTCAATAGTCCTGAATGGTCTAACACCGGTGCAATTGAATTTTCCGTTACTGCACCGTTGACAAGCACAGCCTGCTTGATGACATCTATTATTATTTGAATTCATATTAACACCTCCTTTCTTTATCATTTTATTCAAGCTTATAATTAAACTGGTGTGTCACTCAACTATCAAAATACTCAAAAGATGTGTTTAATTCTATAACCAATAAAAAGACCACTCCGTGGGAGCAGCACCTAATGGGTGGTCTATTATTTTTGCCACCTTGATGCCACCGTATGTAGTAAATAAACATGATATATTAACAGTTAAAGAAAAATAAAATAAGGTAAAAATAAACCGACAATCCCTTGATAATAAAAGGATTGTCGGATATAAAATGATATAAAAAAATCTACTGCAATATAACAATACTTCAAGAAGCATTCATGGCTGTTCTGAAAATGGATGATTCGAAGTAACGTTGATATAACAGCGTTTATAAAGATTTGAATTGAGTGTTTTTATATCAATAGGGTGGGGATTGCCACCGATTTAAAATTGTTCCAGCAAATTTTTTAATGGAAATATAATAGCAAATTTTTAAATGGAATGGTACCCGTCTAAGAGGAATCTTAGGCGGGTATTTTTTACTTTGGCGGAAATGTACCCAATATGATTTGATTCTATCCCAATCCGTATATAAGAACTTAGCAACATTGGTTATACCGAAAGAGGAATATAGATAACAGATTATGATTTATAGAATCATGAAATTATTTGAGTCATTCTATTTGTGAAATATTTACATTATACTCCCTCTTAAAAGTTTCAATAAACTTAACAGCACTTTTTGAAATGTAACGATCCTTCAACCAGATAACGGCGGAATCTGATTGAATACTAAGTTCTTCAAGCTCCAATATTTTCAAGCCATTCATAGAAAATGAGTGTAAGACAGACCTTGGGAGTAAGGAAGCACCGACACCTTCTCTAACTAGGGACATAATCATAGCAGCGTCGGAACATTGACAGACAATATTTGGTTCATAGTGATACTTTCTACAAGCTTCTATAACCAGTTCATATTGACCGACACCCTTAAAACGTTGTAGCAACATTAATGGCATATTTGAAAGTTCATCTAGTCTTAATGTATTTTCATAATTCCAACTCTCAGGGATAACGGCTACAAAATGGTCCGGAGGTAATGGCAGTGAGGATAGGTCATCTGATTCTGCTTCTAAAGGTAACCGGACTATAGCAACCTCAATATGCCTATTTCTTAAATCTTGTAATAATCGATAGGTATCCCCTTCGTATAAACGAAATGTTACGTTTGAATACTTTTCTCGGAAAAAGCGAATGCGTTCAGGTAGGTAAGAAAAGCATGTTTTTACTGATCCAATTGATAAGATTCCCTTAAGACCTTCTCCTACTTCTTTCACTTCCATAATTGTTTCTTCAATCTGATTTAAAAGATTGGTAGCTCTCTTATACAAAACTTTTCCTGCTTCTGTTAGTTCTATATTCTTTCCATTTCGTACTATCAAAAGAGTACTAAGTTCTTCCTCCAGCGCTTTTAGCTGTTGACTAAGGGGGGGTTGGGCCATATGTAACTTTTTCGCTGCTCTAGTGATTTGGCCTTCTTCAACAATAGTGGCAAAGTATCGCAATTGTCTTATATCCATGAAATTCCTCCTTAGAAAGCATATTTATTTTATATACGTTACAAACTTTTTAAATATTTTAAATATTTTAAACTTAATGATACATTAATCTTGAAAACGATTCCATGAAAAGGTAGAAAAGGAGAAGATAAAATGTCTAGAATTCGAAAAGCTAAGGAAAGTTTAAAAGGTTCGATTGCACCAGTTATTACACCATTCAAGGAAGATGAAAGTTTAGATTTAAAGACATTTAAAAGTTTAATTAACTGGCAAATAGAAAGTGGGAGCCATGGTATTTCGGTAACTGGGACTTCTGGGGAACCTAGTTCTCTAACAATCGAAGAGAGAGAGCTTGTGATGGAGACAGCAAGTAAAACGATTAACGGACGAGTTCCGTTTATACCAGCAACGGGATCAGTTAATCATAATGAAGCGCTTCGGCTAACAAAGGCTGCTCAAGAAATGGGAGCAGATGCTGCGATGGTCATTGTTCCGTATTATAACAAGCCCTCCCAGCAAGCATTATATAAACACTATAAAACTATTGCCAATGCCGTGGATATTCCAATAATTATATATAACATTCCTGGAAGAACAGGGGTGAATATGGAAGTAACAACAATGGCTCGACTTGTTGAAGATTGTCCGAACATTATTGGTGCCAAGGAGTCAAATAAAGATTTTGAACATGTCAATCGGGTGCTGTTAAATTGTGGTAGAGATTTTAGTCTATTCTCGGGAATTGAACTTCTTTGCTACCCAATGTTAACAATCGGTGGGAAAGGTTCTATTAGCGCTACAGCAAACGTTGTACCGGCGAAAGTAGCAGAAATGCACAATGCTTGGGAGGAAGGAGACACTGAAAAAGCGTTAGATCTTCATTTTGAATTAATGACATTAAATGATGTGTTATTCAAAGAGACTAACCCTGGACCAGTAAAAGCAGCGCTGGGCATGATGGGTAAAATTACGCCAGTTTTACGCAAGCCAATGGATTTACCATCTGAGGCACTTCAAAGCGAAATTCGTGAAGTTTTAAATCAATATGGCATCTTGTCAAATGAGATTGTAACAAAATAATCATTCAAAATCTAAAAAATTCTCTTACTCCTTGTTATAGGAGTAAGAGAAGAATGAGGAGTGTATTCACATGCAAGTTCAAGTAACTGAGACTCAAAAAAATCATGAACATATACAAGTAGAAAATATAAAACTCTATATTAATGGACAGTTTGTCGACAGTAAATCAGGTGCTTCTTTTGAAAATAAAAATCCATTTACCAATAAAATAAACAACTATATCGCTGAGGGGTGTGAAGCGGATATAAATCAAGCTGTTCTTTCAGCAAAAGAAGCGTTTGAGAATGGTCCGTGGGGCAAGATGAAATTGAAAGAAAGAATGAAATATATTAATAGAATTGCAGATCTCATCGATGAGGAGATTGAAGAAATTGCTTTCTTAGAATCATTAGATACAGGTCTACCAATTAGCCAAACGAGAAATCAAACCGCACGTGCTGCAGAAAATTTCCGTTTTTATGCACGTATGGTTGAGACAAAATTGCATGGCGAATCTTACCCAATGGATGATGAATTCATTAATTATACAGTTTATAAACCATTAGGAGTTATAGGGTTGATTACGCCATGGAATGCCCCATTCATGTTAGAGACTTGGAAAGTAGCGCCTGCATTAGCAACTGGAAATACTGTTGTGCTAAAACCAGCTGAACTTTCACCATTGACTGCAAATAAATTAGCTGAAATTATTCATAAAGCTAAAGTTCCTGATGGAGTCTTTAATGTCGTTCATGGATTTGGAGAAACAGCAGGGGCTGCTCTTGTTGCCCACCCAAATGTGAAAGCGATTTCATTTACAGGTGAAACGACTACAGGTTCTACTATTATTAAAAACTCTGCGGATACTTTAAAGAAAACCTCGATGGAGCTTGGTGGGAAATCACCTTTAATTGTATTTGATGATGCAGATCTTGAACGAGCTTTAGATGCAGCAATATGGGGGATTTTCTCTTTTAACGGGGAACGTTGCACATCCAATTCTCGAGTATTCTTGCATAAAAATATTAAAGATCAATTTGTTGAAAAATTAAAAGCACGTGTCGCAAACATTAAAATCGGTGACCCAATGGATTCATCAACTGAGCTTGGTCCGCTAATTGAAAAAGGTCACTATAACAAAGTAAAAAAATATATTGAAATCGCTAAAGAAGAAGGTTGTGAAGTAGTTCAGGGCGTGGTTCCGGAGAAGGTAAAGGCAGGTAATTTTATACCACCGACACTTTTATTAAATGCAAAAAATGACATGAGAGTATGTCAGGAAGAAATCTTTGGTCCCGTTATGGCCGTAATCGAATTTGAAACAGATGAAGAAGCACTTCATATGGCAAATGACGTATCTTACGGACTAGCTGGCTTTGTATGGACAAAAGATTTAAAACGAGCACATCGTATGGCGGATGCTATTGAAGCAGGTATGCTTTGGATTAACGCTCAAAACGTACGAGATCTTCGAATTCCATTTGGCGGTATGAAAGATAGTGGAATTGGAAGAGAGGGTGGTCATTTCGCAATGTTTGAATTCTATACAGAACCAAAGGTAATCCATGTTGCTATAGGTGACCATTATATTCCGCAATTTGGAAAGTAAACACTATTTTTAAGGGGGACACAATAATGCCAGCAAAAACAGGAGAGCAATATATTGAAAGAGTTGATAATGCACAGGTAAATATATGGATTGATGGCAAACGAGTAGAAGGAAAGATTTCTGAACATCCAGCTTTTAAAGGAGTAATGAAAACTCAGGCAGAACTTTACGATTTGCAACATGATCCAGACAAAAAGGATTACATGACATATGTATCTCCAACAACTGGTGAACGGGTAGGTACATCTTTTATTCAGCCAAAAACAAAAGAAGAATTGGTGACACGTCGCAAAATGATGCAAGAATGGGCGAAATATAATGGTGGCATGATGGGACGTTCCCCTGATTACATTAATGTTGGGATGATGGCGTATGGTTCAGCTGCAGAAATGTTTGGAAAACAGGACTCCATCTATGCCGAAAACATGGCCAACTACTACGAGTATTGCCGTGAAAATGATTTATCTTTAACACATACGTTGATTCAGCCTCAAGTCAATAGGGGAGTAAATTCAGCACAGCTTCCAGATCCGTATATTGCAGCACGAATTAAAGAGAAAACATCTGAAGGGGTCGTTATTAAAGGGGCAAGATTACTTGCTACTCAAGGTGGTATTACCGATGAAATCATGGTATTCCCATCTACTTTGTTAAAACAATCAGCTGAAGAAAATCCATATGCATTTGCATTTTCTATTCCTAATAACACACCGGGCTTAAAATTTATTTGTCGAGAATCTTTTGATTATGGTAAGTCTCATTTCGACCATCCGCTAGGATCTCGCTTTGAAGAAATGGATACCATTGTTGTGTTTGATGATGTTGTCGTTCCGTGGAATCGAGTCTTTGCTCTTGGTGATGTTAATGTGTGCAACCAGGCCTACAATGAAAGTAATGCAGTTGTTCATATGACACATCAAGTTGTATCAAAAAATATCGCGAAAACAGAGTTTGTACTTGGTATTCTTCAATTAATGGCAGAGACCATTAATATTGGCCAATACCAACATATACAGGAGAAAATCTCTGAGGTAATTATTGCACTTGAAACGATGAAAGCATATGTCGTTGCTTCCGAAGCAAATGCAAAAGTGGATAGATGGGGAACTATGACACCAGAATTTGCACCGTTAAACGCAGCGCGTCATTACTTCCCGAAAATTTACCCTCGCTTTACAGAAATTATGCAATTAATGGGTGCAAGTGGCTTAATGGCGATTCCATCAGAATCAGACTTCAATTCTGAAATTCGCCCGGATATTGATAAATATTTACAATCAGCCACTGGAGATGCTTATGATCGTGTGAGACTTTATCGTTTGGCATGGGATGTATGTATAAGTTCATTCGGTACTCGACAAACACTTTATGAGCGCTTCTTCTTCGGTGATCCAGTTAGAATGGCAAGTACGCTTTATAACGGGTATGACAAACAGGAATATGTTGATCGTGTGAAAGAATTTTTGAATCGTTCAGAAGCGTTAGTTAAAAAATAACTAATTAATCGACTAAGGGAGATGAGGAGTATGGATTTCAATATCATTCGTATTGCCAGAACTGTTATAAATGTGAAGGATTTAGACCGTTCAAAAGATTTTTATGTAAAAGCGCTCGGTATGATTGAAACGGAAACAAAGGGTGACTGTGTTTATTTGAGAGGGCTTGAAGAACACACACACCACAGCTTGGTTCTTAAAAAGTCCGAGACGTTAGGGGTACACGCACTCGGTTACAAAGTAGAAAAAGAAGACGATCTTGACCGTCTGGCCGAATTGTTTAAAGCAAAAGGCTTAAAAACAAAGTGGCTTAAGGAAGGTACTCAGCATGCTCTTGGGCGTGCACTGCATGTCCATGATATTTCAGGGATGCCACTTGAATTTTTCTGCAAGATTGAAAAAGCGGAGCGCTTACTTCAGCGCTACGACTTATACAGCGGTGCCCGAATTCAGCGGATTGACCACGTAAACTGTGCTGTACCGGATGTAGAAAAAGCTTATAACTTCTTTATCAACGAACTAGGCTTTGCATGTTCTGAATATACAACTATAGAAGACGGAAGTATTTGGGCTGCGTGGCTCCATCGTAAACAGACTGTGCATGATCAAGCCTTTATGAACGGAGATGGTCCACGTCTTCATCACTTTGCTTACTGGCTTCCTGATCCACTTGCTCTAATTCACTGCTGCGATGTTTTAGCTTCGCTTGGCTATTCAGAGAACATTGAAAGAGGGCCAGCACGCCACGGCTTATCCAATGCGTTCTTCTTGTATTTAAGAGATCCAGATGGATACCGCATTGAGCTGTATAACGGAGATTACTTAACAAGTGACAATGACTTCGAGCCAATTCGTTGGGATTTAAATGACCCACGTCGTCAAACATTATGGGGGGCAAAAGCACCGGACAGTTGGTTTAATGAAACGTCTCCGTTTTTAGATATCGAAACAAATGAACAAATTCAATCAAAGGCACCAAACCTTGCACAGCGCAAACCAGAACTTGTTATTTAAATAAAAAGAGTGGAGGAATTTCAATGGATGATCGTACATTTCGAGATGCGATGGGTAAATTTGCAACCGGCGTAACAGTTATTACAACGGACATTGATGGAGAGCCACATGGCATGACGGCAAATGCCTTCATGTCAGTGTCGCTAAACCCAAAACTCGTATTAATATCGATTAAAGAAAATGCAAAAATGCTCGATAAAATTAATCGCTCAGGTAAATTTGCGGTAAATATTTTAGCCGAAGACCAGCAAGAAGTTTCTATGTTATTCGCCGGCCAGATCAAAGAAAAGCGTGACCTAGAATTTGACCGCCTAAGCGAAGTTTCGGTAGTAAAGGATGCTCTGGCGAATATTGTATGTAATGTATATGGAAAGCAAGTAGCTGGTGACCATACGTTGTTCCTTGGAGAAGTAGAAGATATTGTGCTCCGTGAAGGAAATCCTCTGACATTCTTTGCAGGAAAATATGGCCAAATCACTGCACCGCAATTAACTTAACATAAAAGGGGAGGGCAAACGATGGAGACAATTACTATCAAAGGTTCAATAGATAAATCAACGTTCACTGAAATGGAAGCTTGTGTTTTGGCCCTTGGTTTTTTTGATGGCGTTCACATCGGTCATCAAAGAATTCTTGAAACAGCAAAACAAATTGCTAGGCAAAAACAATGCGCCTTTGGTGTTATGACGTTTTATCCGCACCCAAAAGATATACTCTTTCCTCATATGGAGCCAATGACTTATTTAACTCCGCTTCCTTTGAAAGAAGATCGATTTGAAAAGTTGGGTGTTGAGAAGTTATTTGTTGTTGAGTTTAGCCCTGAGTTTGCCTGTCTTTCTCCTAACGATTTTGTTGAACAATACATTATTGGACTTGGATGTATACATGTTGTAGCAGGCTTTGATTATCATTATGGCTATAAAGGACTCGGTAATATGAAAACGTTATCAGAGTATAATCCCGGAAGTTTGGACGTAACGACAGTTCCAAAGATCCAACATGATGATGAGAAAATTAGTTCTACAGCAATCCGAAAATTGCTTGATGAAGGTCATGTGCAAAAGATTCCTATGTATTTGGGCGATTTTTATGAGATTAATGGAGAAGTAAATCAAAGTTTCCTTTTTTACAATAACCATCAGTTTCTTAAATTAATAGTAAAAAAGAGATACCGATTGCCTAAACCGGGTATTTACCATATTCAAGTGGAAATAGATGGTATTTATTATGATGGAACTTGCCACCAAATATCTATAAATGAGCAACACCCTTCATTATTAATACAATTAAAAGATTGTTCTGTATACCCATACAAGAAGCGGATTAAGGTAAAGTGGCTAGATTATAAATATGGCAAGCAGAATGAATCCTACGGAATGAATGAATACATGAAAAAAGATGAGCTAGTGATCTAATTAAAAGTAGGCTATAACAGAAAGGAGTAGACTATGAATTTAAAAGCGCAAGTAAGAAATAGAAACTTATACATTGATGGTCAATGGCAAGAAGCCACTGAACATGCATCTCTAACATCTCCATACTCTGGAGATGTTATTGCATATATTCCTAAGGCTAATGCAAAAGAAGTGAATGAGTCAATCGAAGCTGCATGTCGTGCAAAAACAGTAATGGCGAAAATGCCAGCTCACGAACGTGCAGCTATTTTGGAACGTTTAGTAGCTTTGTTTGAAAAGCGTTTAGATGAAGCTGCAGAAATTATCGCTTTAGAGGCAGCTAAACCAATTGCTACTGCAATCGAAGAAGTAAAACGGACAATACAAACATATAAGTTTGCAGCTGAAGAAGCAAAGCGAATTCATGGAGAAACAATTCCATTGGACGCAGCACCAGGTGGAGAAAAGCGAGTAGCATATACGGTGCGTGAACCTATTGGTGTTATTGGAGCGATTACTCCATTTAATTTCCCGATGAATTTAGTTGCCCATAAAGTAGGTCCTGCCATTGCCGTAGGAAATACAATTGTATTAAAACCAGCATCTCAAACGCCACTATCTTCTTTCTTTTTAGCAGAGTTGTTACAGGAAGCTGGTTTACCTAATGGAGCTCTTAATGTGATTACTGGAAGCGGAAGAGTCGTAGGGGATAAAATCGTAAATGATGATAGAATTGCTGCTATTACATTTACCGGAAGCCCAGCTGTTGGGATTGGTATTCGAAACAAAGCTGGACTGAAGCGCGTGACATTAGAACTGGGTTCAAATGCAGCCGTTATTATTGATAAAGGGGTCGATATAGATTCAATTATTAATCGTTGTGTGAAGGGAGCCTTTTCTTTCCAAGGTCAAGTATGTATATCATTACAACGCATTTATATTCATGAAAGTTTGTACGAAACATTTGTGCAAAAATTCGTTGAAGCAACTCAACAACTCAAAATTGGTGACCCTTTAGATCCACGTACGGATGTTTCAGCGCTTATTTCAAAAGAAGATGTGGAACGTACTTTAGATTGGATTCATGAGGCGAAACAACATGGAGCAGAAGTAGCAACTGGAGGAATCGCCAAAGAAAATATTCTATTGCCAACGGTATTATTAAATGCAGAGTCTTCGTTAAAAGTTTCATGTCAAGAAGTGTTTGCTCCAATTGTCATCATCAATAAAGTGCAAGCAGTAGAGGAAGCGATTGAGCAAGTAAATGATTCGCGATATGGCCTTCAAGCGGGAATCTACACGGATAATGTTCATACAGCATTAACTGCAGCTGAAAACCTTCATGTAGGAGGCGTAATGATTAATGACATTCCAACGTTTCGTGTAGATAACATGCCGTATGGAGGTGTGAAGGAAAGTGGAGTTGGAAGAGAAGGCATAAAATATGCCGTAGAGGAAATGACAGAGCTAAAACTAGTAGTTTTTAATAGAAATTAAAAATTAGAAGCATTTAAGAACCCTATTGAATTATTAGGAAAGAGGTGCTATCAATTTGGAGCTAGTAAAAGAACAGAGTGATGTAAAAGAAGAAATCGAACAACAAGATAACAACCAAATCGATTATGACAAAATTTCCACTTCAGAGGATTTTAAACAACTACTTTTAGATAAGAAAAAGTTTATTATTTCATACACAATTTTTTATTTGGCTTATTCACTAGCTTTACCATTCCTATCCTTGTTTACAAATATATTAAACGTTCAAGTAATAGGAGACATTACGTTGGCGTGGATTTACGGTATTTCAATTATCTTTATGTCATTTGGGGTATGCAGTGTTTATGTAAAGAAGTCTGCTGAATTTGACGAAAAAGTAAAGCAAATCATAGTAAAGGAGGGGCTGTAGACATATGGGATGGGATATTATTCTTCTTTTTGTACTCATGTCAATAGGGGTACTTTTCATTACGTACTATGCTTCCAAAAAAACAAAAACGGCAGGTTCTTTTTATACAGCTGGAGGTGGTCTGACTGCTAGGCAAAATGGACTTGCTTTAGCTGGAGACTTTATGTCTGCATCTACCTTTTTAGGGTTAATTGGAGCCTTTTCTTTAACGGGATATGACGGATTTTTCCTCATGTACGGTGCGCTAGTTTCTTTTCTTGTCATTTTATTTTTAGTTGCAGAACCATTAAGGAATCTTGGGAAATATACGTTAGGTGATATGATTACTGCTCGATTTAAGTTTAAACAAGTACGAGGCGTAACTGCCTTCAATACAATAATCATCTCGGTTTTTTATATGCTTGCACAGCTTGTTGCTGCAGGAGCTTTATTTAAATTATTATTAGGTATTCCGTATAATACTTCAGTCCTTATTGTTGGTGTTGCTATGTTAGCATTTGTATTGTTTGGAGGAATGACCGCAACAAGCTGGGTTCAAATTATTAAAGCCGTTCTTTTAGTAGGTGGAACCTTTATTATGTTTGTTATGGTTATGTGGAAATTTAATTTTAATTTTATTGGCATTTTTACTGATATGAAAACAGCCACTCCTTTTGGAATTGATTTTTTAAATCCTGGTTTGAAATATAAAAATGGTTGGGATGCAGCTTCTTTAACTCTTGGGCTCATTCTTGGTACAGCGGGTCTACCCCATGTATTAGTTCGCTTTTTAACTGTACCGAATGCTCAGGTTGCCAGAAAGTCAGTTGTTTGGCTTATGTGGATCATGGGGATTTTCCATATTATGGTCATTTTCCTTGGGTTTGGAGCAGCAAAACTAGTTGGAACTTCGAAAATTATAGAGGCTAACCCAGCAGGGAATATGGCAGCGCCATTATTAGCAAAGTATATTGGCGGGGATTTTATGTTTGCTTTCATTTCTGCGGTTTCCTTTGCTACTATTCTCGCAGTGGTTGCTGGAATTGTGGTTACGGGAGCAACAGCATTTTCTCATGACTTTTATAACGAAATTTTAAAAGACGGGAAAGCAACCGAAAAACAGCAAATGTTTATGGTACGTCTTGCGTCGATTGTCATCACTGTTATCGCCATTGCCTTATCACTATTCCTTCAAAATTTTAATGTTGCCTTTGTAGCATCAATCGCTTTAACATTAGCAGCGAGTTCGAATTTACCAGTTATTTTATTAACTATTTTTTGGAGAAAATTTAACAAAACAGGAGCAATCTTGGGGATGCTTATAGGATTAATTAGCACGATTGGTCTAGTTATGTTAAGCCCAAATGTTTGGAATCCAGAACCAGGTGTAGCCTTATTTACTGGTAAGCCTATTTTCCCTCTTGCATCACCAGGAATTCTTTCTATACCGTTAGGTTTCTTAGGCTGCTATATTGGTACATTAATAGGGGCCCGTAAGACAAAAACTGTAGAGGATAATTTTTCGGAAATTATCGTTAAGTCAAATATAGGTAATGATGTTAAAGGTGTAGTTAATCATTAATGATAGTTTTGCAAGTTCAATAAGATTAAGTAATCATCAGAAGAATTTACGAGTTTATGAGAGGAGTGAATAGTTATGAGTAAGGCAATTATTAAATTTAGTGAAACCCTTCACACAAAAGAAGTGGAAGTAGATCCTCAAAGCAATACAATTATTCTCGGTGATAGAAATTTAACAGTAGAGCAGTCCTCTTTGGAGGCGCCAATTTCGGGTATAGTATATGGGGCTTTATTAAATTATAGTGGCGAGCTTAAGGCATTAGGTTCATCTTTAACGAAAGAACCTTATAAACAGCCTCCTAAAGCGCCTGTGTTATATATAAAACCTGTTAACACCGTTACTGGATTTAAATCTTCAATTCCATTACCCGAGGATACATCTCATCTGCAAGTAGGTGCCTCATTAGGCATTGTCATTGGGAAAGATGCTACTCGTGTAACAGAAGAAAAAGCTTTAGATTATGTATTAGGATACACCATTGTAAATGATGTGAGTATTCCACATGAGAGTTTTTATCGACCAGCTATTAAACAAAAAGCAAGAGATAACTTTTGCCCTGTAGGTCCATGGATTATTGAACGAGATGCAATCGCTGACCCTAATAAATTGACGATTACTGTATTGGTTAACGATAAATTAAAACAAAAGAATACAACGGCCAATTTAATTCGTCCTGTATCGCGATTGATTTCTGAAATTTCGGAATTTATGACGCTGTATGAGGGAGATGTTTTACTGGTTGGGGTACCTGAAAATCCTCCGCTTGTTAAAAAGGGAGATCGAGTACGAATTGAAATCGATGGAATCGGTTATTTAGAAAATACAGTTAAATGAGAATCTGATTGTTTTGTAAAGGAGCGCGATTAGTATGAAACATGCACGTGTAGTATTTCAGGATGTCATTCATCACGCAATTGAAACAGATGATGGTCATCTTAAACTTGATAATGGACAAATTGTTTCTGAGGAGGAAGTGGACTGGCTACCGCCTGTCCAACCTAGAACCGTTTTTGCTTTAGGACTCAATTATGCAGATCATGCAAAGGAACTTGCTTTTCAAGCACCAACAGAACCTTTAGTTTTTTTAAAAGGTCCTAATACTTTTATTGGTCATCGAGGTCATACATACCGACCGGCTGAGGCTACCAATATGCATTATGAATGTGAACTTGCAGTTGTCATTGGGCGTTCAGGGACTAACATTAAACGAGAAGATGCTTATGATTATGTAGCAGGATATACCGTTGCAAATGACTATGCCGTCCGTGATTATTTAGAAAACTATTATCGTCCTAACTTAAAAGTAAAGAATAGAGATACTTGTACGCCAATCGGACCATGGCTAGTTGATGCAAAAGATATTGAAGATCCTATGAAGCTTACATTGCGTACTTATGTAAATGGAAAAGTTACGCAGGAAGGCACAACGAAAGATATGATTTTTAGTATTCCGCAATTAATTGAGTATTTAAGTAGTTTTATGACCTTAAATAAGGACGACATTATCCTTACTGGTACGCCTGAGGGCTTAGTTGATACAAAGGTAGGGGATGAAGTCATTACTGAAATTGAAGGTGTGGGACGACTAGTAAATACTATTATTAGTGAAAAACAGTTCTTAAGAACAGAAAGTGAGAACGCCATTTTTAGTCAGTGAAAGGGATGAAAACATGCCGCATTTTATTGTTGAGTATACTGATAACATAAAGGAAGAAGCAGACATTCCGAAGTTGCTTAAAAAAGTGAATGATGTTTTGATTAGCCGTAGTAATCTTTTTCCGACTGGAGGAATTCGATCAAGAGCAGTTGAACTTCATGATTACCGAGTAGCAGATGGAGCAGAAGATGATGCATTTGTTCATGCTATATTAAAAATTGGGGCAGGAAGATCGGCTGAACATAAGAAAGAAACTTGTGACGAACTATTCGAAGTAATCAAGGATCATTTTGCTGATTTATTTTCTAGACGATATCTGGCATTATCTATGGAATTGATTGAATTCAGTGAGGAAGGTACTTACAAACATAATAATATCCATAAGCGTTTTAAAAAGTAAAAAGGAATCTAATATCTTCATTACTGTTGTTTTTTTATTGAAGGCTCATAACCTCCATTTTTAAGAGGTTATGAGCCTTTATATCAAGACAACATAGTTGAATCTGTTTGTAACAGTAGTTCCGCTTTTTACAATAAAAAGCAATTGATGCCGCTTACAATTTAGGTTACATCACGTTAAATGTAGATTTTCATTTCAGGAAGGGGACTTTAAATGACAAAGAATCAGGCTTTAGATGTGAACTGCATTGAATGGGCAAGTAAAATAAACAAAAGTTATATTGGAGGTCAATGGGTAGAGGGTGGTAGTAAAAGAACTTATTCAATAAAGGATCCATATGATCAGTCAACTATTACAACTGTAGAATTAGCGAATGTAGAGCAAATAAAAGACGCTTATCACAAAGCAAAAGCAGCACAAAAGGAATGGGCTAAATCTACCCCAGAACAAAGAAGAGAGTTTTTAACGAAAGCATTAGACTATTTAGAGAAAAATAAAGAGCATATTTTGGAATTAATTACACGAGAAACAGGTGGAACACTACTTAAAGCTCATGCTGAGTTTGGCTTTGGGGTTAGCGACATAAAAGATTCTATTAATATGGTTGATGAAATATTCTCACCCAAAAATTATGCATCTACTACACCAGGAAAGGTTAGTCGTGTATATCGATTACCTTTAGGTGTTATTACGTCCATCACACCTTTTAACTTCCCATTTAACATGGCAACAAGAACAATTTTCCCTGCCATTGCTCTCGGGAACAGTGTTGTTCATAAACCAGATCTCCAAGTAGGAATAGTTGGTGGACAAGTTTTTGCAAAGGCTTTCGAAGAAGCAGGACTTCCTGCTGGAGTGTTTAATTCAATTTTAACTGATCTTCAAGAAGCAGGAGAAGAATTTCTGTTAAATACGAATTCTTCGTTTATCAGTTTTACAGGATCAACTGCAGTAGGAAAACATATTAATAAAGTAACAGGCGGAACATTAAAACAAATGGCATTAGAACTTGGAGGCAATAATCCTTTAGTAGTTTTAAAAGATGCCGACGTTGAACAAGCAGTAAAAGTAGCTATCTTCGGGAAATTTTTGCATAGTGGCCAAATTTGTGCGATTACAAATCGGATTATTGTTCATCGAGATATTTATGATGAATTTGTTGCTAAATACGTTGAAAAAGTAAAGGGGTTAACAGTAGGAGACCCTAAAGACCACAACACAATTATTGGACCTGTTATCAATGAAAAACAAGCTGATAAAATCATGGATTTAGTTAATAAAGCAAAGGAAAGTGGATTAAAAGTTGCCGTAGAAGGTGACCGTAAAGGGAATGTTATTTCTCCATTTGTATTTGTTGATGTACCTAATGATTCAAGTCTTGCGTCTTGTGAGATCTTCGGTCCTGTTGCACAAATTATTCCGGCTGAAAGTGATGAAGAGGCCATTCGTTTTGCGAATGACACGGAATATGGATTATCCTCTGCCATTATAACTAGTGACTTAGAAAGAGGGGAAAGATTAGCTCTTGAGATTGAATCTGGTACAACACATATAAATGATATGCCAGCAGTGCTAGAAGGAAATGTTCCATTTGGTGGAGTGAAACAAAGTGGAATTGGGCGTTTTGGATATGAATGGATTATAGATGAGTTTACTGTTGCGAAATGGGTATCTGTACAAACGAGTAAATTAGATTATCCGTTTTAGGATTGCCGCAAAATTCACTGTTGTTAAAAAAGCCTGTAACCTTGAGGTAACAAGGGATACAGGCTTTTAACTTAAATACAGATAGTAATTATGAGTGGTAAAGGGCTCTAAATTGCTATATTAAAATTTTCCCGCTATTCGTTTTTGATAATTCGTTTTACTTTTTCAACGAATTTAGGGATTTTATATCGAATTAAATGTAATCTATAATGGTTTTTTAATTCTTCTTCATCAATATGATCTATTGGATTCCGAATAAAAGGACTTTATATTTCTTCACCGATGATTGAATCAGGAACGGCAATGCCACTTCCGATTTAAATAAAGTAATAACCATCTTCATTAAATAAAAAGTCAGTAACACTGAGGGAAGGTGATTGGTTATCTAAATTTTCTGAAAGTTATATTGATTATTTTTCCTTTTTTAATTACACTTATTTTACGAACGTTTGTAGTGACGTGGAATATGAAAGCTCTACTAATTCAGAAATGTACTTTGGTTCATTTTTGATTTTTTAGATAGCATGGTAGTTGAGTTGATTTACGTAAGTATAGAAAAATTTAATTTAAGGCTTGATTGTTTTGGAAAATCTTTTGGCAGGTATTTCTAAAATGAAAAATAGCTACTTCTTGAAAATGAAGGTGGCTAAAAATTGGAATTAAGATAGAAGTTCATCTTACCTTATCTCCTTGTAAACAGTGAGCCAGAGAGTAGACGTAGATAAGGAATCAACCCTGAATAATTGCGAAATACCTACTTAAACTTACTTTGTGTAAGAAAAGTAGTAAACCATTGATATAGCTGTTATTTGATTAACCTAGAAAATAACCATATATTAAGCATCAAATTGTAAGCGTTTACTAATTTGTGTTGCAGGGGGAAAAAAGTTGAATAGTCCTTTGAATTCGAAAATAATTAGTTACTTGCCGTCTCAGCCTGACTTTGAATTTCGGACAGATTACTATATTGAACAAAAAGTTAGAATTAAACCAAATCAACCATCTATTTTGTTTTATCAATTTAAGATGGGAGGGGTAAGTAGTCAAATTTCTGTTATTCCGGATGGGTGTATCGATATTCTCATTAATTGTGATCAGCACTACGGTAATATTTGTGGAAGCGTTACTAAAAGTAGAATGATTAATCTTCTTCCAAACAGTACATACTTTGGTATTCGTTTTCTGCCATGCCTAGATATTAAGAAACTAAAGTTCGGTATAAAAGACCTTACAGATAAAGAAATTTCCTTAAATGAAATGTTTCCTGTAAATACGAATATTTTAGAAAGGGTAGTAACCGATGAAAGTTTTTTGCAGAGAGTCAATATATTCAATGAAATATTGGAAAGTCATATTTTTGAGATTGATAAATCAACAAAACTAATAAAACAATCATTATATAATATATACGCGACAAGAGGTAATATCACCATAATGCAACTTGCAGAAGAAGTAGGATATTCAACTAGATATTTAAGAAAACAATTTGAAGACCATATTGGAATTTCTCCAAAATTATTTAGCCAAATCGTTAGATTTCAATCATCACTAAATATGCTACTGAGGACAACCCACTTTACGTTAAATGATATTATTTATGAAAATGGTTATTATGATCAAGCTCATTTGATTCGTGAGTTTCGGAATTTTGGATGCACGACACCTTATCGATTTAACGGGGCAAAAAAGGTGCTTGAATATTAGCTAAATGATGTCTAGCTCAAGAGGCTGGGACAGAATTCGATAATTTTGAAAAATAGCGAAAACAGATAATAACTTTATCGCTTCAATGAGTAGATTGTTCTTTCCTAAATCGAAAAAATGTTAGACCGAAATACATTCGGTCTAACATTTTTTCTTTTTGTCCCAGCCTCTTTTTTTACGTGCGCCTGGCATACGAAACATTTTGATGAAAATTTAGAATGTTCCGATTTTTACAATATCAAATTATCTTATTCTGATAATCTGAAATTAATAGAAAGAATGCTTATTGATCCTACTATAGTCAAAGGAAAAATGGGCAATTAACAAAACAAAAGAGGGGAGTCAGATGAATGACGAAATACCGGCTATTTATTAATGGTAATTGGGTTGAGGCTGTGTCAAGCAGAACGTTTGAGTCTATTTACCCCAGAACCGGAAATGTACAGTTAGGCAAAGCAGCCTAGGTTGATTTGGATGAAAAAGTTTTGAATATGGAGGGTAACGCTTTGTATAAATAACAAAATTATAATAATGCCAATGGGGGTAGGGATTATAGAGAACATTCAAATTGTATCAGATGGGCAAAGTCTAAAAAGAAGTTTAAAGATGCGAGATTTAGTTATTTTTGGTCTTGGCTTTATGGCACCAGTTGCAGCGATGTCAATGTTTGGAATTATCACATTGGTATCTCAGGGCCATTCTGTCCTTTCATATGTTCTTGGTTTTGTTGCTATGCTATTTACAGCGTACAGTTTCGGTAAAATGGTTGAAGCTTACCCAGTTGCGGGCTCAACCTATACCTACGCCCATCATGCGCTACACCCTAAAATAGGATTTATAGCTGGATGGGGAATGCTCCTTGATTATCTGTTGATACCCATGCTAACTTTTTTGATCAGTGCAAGTTTTGCAAACGCCCTTGTACCAAGTATTCCAGTTTGGGGTTGGGTTCTCATTTTCGCTTTCCCAATCACGATTGTCAATATAATCGGAATTGATATAGCAACTAAGTTGAATTCAGTTTTAGTGCTCTTCATGATTATCGCGGTGATTGCCTTCGCTTTTAGCGCAAGTCACTTTATTATAACGGGTGATTTATCTTTAATAAATTATAAGGCAATTTATAATGGTGATTCTTTTTCTATAGGAGCAGTTATTGGCGGGGCAGCTATTGTTATTGTCGCTTACCTAGGTTTTGATGCTATTACAACCTTAGCTGAAGAGACGAACGTAGAGGGGAATAAAATTGGTTTGGCCATTATATTTACCTGTGTCATTCAAACAGTATTTTATGTCTCTGTCACTTATTTAGCAGTGATTCTTGTAGGAGACTATTTAACTATTGATAATCCCGACACAGCCTTCTTCAACGTTTTAGAGACGATAGGGGGCGGGTTTCTTCAGACTTTCATTACATTTACGATTATCGCATCTGGAATTGGAAGCGCTTTAGCGAGCCAATCAGCTTCAAGTCGTCTGCTCTTGGGGATGGGACGTGACAATGTCATCCCTCAAAAATTTTTTAGCTATATCCATCCAAAGTATAAAACACCGATGAATAATATTTTATTAATGTCAATAATCGGTGTTATTGGTGCAATATCTTTGGATTTGCAAATTGTCTCCGACTTAGTCGCATTTGGTGGATTATTAGGATTTGCTTTCGTGAATATTTGTGTAATTAATCATTACTATTTAAAAAATAAGCAAAAAAATATCGTTAAATATTTGATTGTTCCATTAATTGGGATGTCAGTTTGTCTTTATATTTTGTGGGGGCTTTCAACAGCTGGAAAAATAGTTGGATTTACTTGGATGGGAATTGGCGTTTGTTATTTCGCGATTCGATCCATATATTCAAAAGAATCCAAGAAATTCTTAACAGATATAGAAGGGCAGAATATTAGTTAACTAAAATAACAAGCTTTATACCTATTCAGACCTTAAAGGAGGAATAAAATATGCAATACGTTGCAAAGCGGAAGAACTTAAGCAAATTGGAATTATCAGAACTAGATAAAAAACATTATTTACATCCGACCACTCCACCAAGAGCTCATTATTTATCAGGGCCTTCAACAATCTTTACAGAAGGCAAAGGAATTTATTTGAAAGATATAGAGGGGAAAAAGCGTATTGATGGGGTTTCGATGCTTTGGAATGTTAACCTTGGCTATGGGAATGAAGAGCTTGCTGAGGTAGCAAAACAGCAGATGTTAAAACTTTCTTACAGCTCTTCATTCAGCGGACAATCCAATGAGCCCGCTATCCTTTTAGCACAGAAAGTGGCTTCATTAGCACCTGGTGATTTGAATGTTTGCTTCTTCACATCGGGAGGCTCGGAATCTAATGATACTGCGTTTAAACTAGCCCGTTTTTATTGGAAAGTAAAAGGTCAGCCAGAGAAAACTAAAATTATTTCTCTAGAACAATCATTCCATGGAGTTACAGTAGGAGCCACAAGTGCTACCGGAATCGAGGGATTCAACAAATTTACGACTTCCAATGCTCCGAACTTCCTTACAGCTGCAGCGCATGTTTTGAATGCAGAACTTGGTGATAAAAGTGATCCAAATTATTCGCGTTCTATTCGTGGGATAATTGAGTCAGAAGGATCCGATAATATAGCCGCTGTCATTCTGGAGCCAATCCAAGGCGCAGGCGGAGTAAGGTTCCCTCCTGACGGATACCTTCAAGCTGTTCGCAAACTTTGCGACGAACACAACATTTTGCTTATTGCAGATGAGGTGATTTGTGGGTTTGGAAGAACAGGAAAGACCTTTGGTGTTGATAATTGGAACATTGTTCCGGACTTTTTATGCGTTGCAAAAGGAATCTCAAGTGGCTACGCCCACCTAGGTGCTGTAATTATGAGAGAGCATGTAAGAGAAGCATTTATTCAATCAGATGAAATGATGTTCCATGGATTCACATATAGTGGACATCCAATGGCTTGCGCGGTTGGCTTGAAGACACTTGAGATATTAGAAAGAGATCAAATTGTTGAGAATAGTAGACTTCGCGGTGAAGAATTATTAAAAGGACTTAAGTATCTCGAAAGCAATCATAAACATATCACGAATGTAAGAGGTCTTGGTCTACTTGCCGGTATTGAACTAGTTAAAGATCCTGAAAACGGCATCTCATTTGATCCGTCAGTACACGCTGCAGCTCTGTATACAGATATATGCATGGACTTAGGGTTACAATTGCGTTACTTCGATTGGAAGGGAACAAATACGGTTGCTCTTGCTCCACCGCTTATTATTACAAGCCAACAGGTTGAAGAGATCATTAACAGAATGTCTGATGCTTTTAAAAGGTTTGAAAAACAAATTTAATTCACGCTAGCAAAATCTATTTAAACTATTGATAGTAAAGACTATATCCAATAAACGACTGCTGACCAGGCGCTTACCATGTGAGTACCTGGTCTTTTATTCATCATACGGTCTAAACTTTCTATTCAATATAGAGTAGGAGAATGGAGGCTAAAACCATATTTTTTGACACTTATCTAACATCGTGAAGAAGCGAAAGCAAAGTGAACCGATAAACCCTTATATAGTAAAGGTTCACCGGCTAAATAAAAATATAGATTGATCTGAAAAGAACAATTCTACAAGAATCAAAAATGGATGAGAACCTATTTTAAACAATATTAATTCCTGCACTTGCTGTACCGATAACAAGGTCAACTGCAGTTTCTGCTTGTAACGATGAAATATAAAATACCATTAATAAACGATCACCTGCAGCGACTGGTACTGGTGGGAAAGTAGCCGATCCAAATACTAAAAGGCCTAAGGGTACAGGTTCTGTAATTGATGGAACTAAATCAACACTAGCACTTGTACCAGTAAAAGTATTACTTCCTGCAGGTGCAAGAAAAATTTGAGCACGGATTGTTACAAATCCTGATTCTACCAGTCCCTCCAATGTAGTATATGAGGCTGAAATAGCAGTAATATCCCCGTCACGCGGGACGGAGAATGCTTCACTTAATACTGCAGTTAAATTAATCGTATTATTTGCAATAGGTACAAGATCTACAGAAGAACCAAACCCTATGAGACTAGCAAGATTATTGCCAAGTATATTTTCAACGACTGTTTGACTTCCAGAGGAGAAGGGAATTATTGAACCACCTTGATTTTCTCCGCCATTCCCAATTTCTGAATTGATACAATTGATATTTGTGGCCACAAATGGTCCTAAGTTATTACAGTCTTTTCTTGTTGATGGACTATTACAATTATTTTCGCACACAAACTTCCCTCCTTTTATCGTTAGGATATGTGGAAAAAGGGAAGTGAGAAGGGCTATAAACTTGATAAATATTATTTCTTGTATTTAAACGATGAAAAAAGCAGCCACTCATTTTGATCGATTTTGTTGTTATTTCTATTAGGAGAAGGGTGTATGCTATCAAAAAGTCGTAAAAGCTACTCTGTAACGTTTGTTTATATAATGAAAACCATTTTTCTCTAGTCGTTAAAAATTATTAGCGCCGAATTTAACTTGCACATTAGCATCCCCGCATTCTTTTATTACCAGATAGATAATTTCGTTTACGGTATATTTAGATAGTTCCTTTGCCATCACTGTTACAGAAACTTCTTCGCCTTCTATTTGTACTAAAGCATCGGGATAGCCTAGTGCCTTAATTTGCATCTCAAGCATCGTTTCTGTAGATTCTTCTTTATTGAGAGTATCAATTTCAATGGATGCCTTAATTTTTTCTTCAGCAAAATACTCATCCGACGTAATTTGTTGCGTTAACTTTTGGCGAAGCTGGTTTCTCGTGTTACTAATTTGTAGGCGTGTTTCTTCAAATAAAGGGCTTGGAGAAGATACTTCCTTTGTTACATTCTGTAAAGTTTCCTTTTGATATGCATCTTCCGTGAATGTAATCTCCTCTTTTGATTGTTTTGGTGAATCTATCAAAGAATAGAATGAAATAACCGCTACTAGGGTTAATAAAGCAAGTAACCAAGACGATTTTTTTTGTAGGTTCATTCACAGTTCCTCCATCAATAAGTTTGGTGAAATACTAAGCATCTTTTCAATGTTTGTTTAATGAGAAGTTTATGTAATATCGGTATTATTTTAATGGTAAGAAATACGTAATTAATGAGCCCTCACTTGAAAGTGAGTTAATAGTGCATCGTCTTACTTACCTAAAATATATTCCTAAAAAACTTAATTCTTACGTAAACCTAAAAAAATAATTAGTTACACAAATTTTGGCAATTCCGTTATGGATTGTTATAAACTTAGAATTAGGAGAAACGATTTAAGGGGGGAACTATTTTGATAATTATGGAAACAAAAAGGTTAAAGTTGCGAGAGTTAAATGAGGTTGATATTCCTGTTCTTTTCTCAATTTTTTCAGATGCTGAAACAATGAAATATTATCCTTCACCATTTAATTTAGAACAAACTAAAAAGTGAATTGAGAAAAATAAACAACGGTATAAAGAAGATGGTTATGGTTTATGGGCTGTATGCTTAAAAGAATCGAATGAAATAATTGGAGATTGTGGCCTCGTTAAACAAATAGTTGATGGGAAAATTGAAGTTGAAGTGGGCTATCATATCCATAAAAAATATTGGTCTCAAGGTTATGCATCTGAAGCAGCTAAAGGTTGTGTGGAATATGGATCTACAAATTTAGGAAAAGAAAAACTAATAAGTATTATTGACCCTGAAAATGGACCATCCATTCGTGTGGCTGAAAAAAATGGATTTATGAAGGAAAAAGAGTCGTTTATTTTTAATAAAATTCATCATATATATTCTTTACAACTATATCAGAAGTTTAATTGATGGTAATCGTATAAGTATATAAAAATAAGTTGTAATTGTAAAAGACAATGAAGATTATGTCATTACAATTACAACTTTTTGATATTTTGTATAGAGGATTATCGATAAATTAAACACGATAGATAGGGGTTATTATAAAGGGATTTTTTGAAAGATTCTTTTTTAAATAGTAGTGCTTATAATCCCGACCAACATTGTCCAATGTACCGTAAACTTGATATCCGTGATTTTTATAAAAATCTAAAGCTTGAAAACTTAAAGTATCTACTTTTATGAAATCACAATTGTTATGTAAAGCAATTTGTTCGATTTCTATTAATAATTTAGATCCATAGCCTGAACCACGAATTTCCTCATCGATCATGAGTGTATGTATCTCTAACCAATTCCAACAAATTTCTCCCAATATACCACCATGGACTTGATCATTATCATCTGTAAGGAAGAGGTTGATTTCTTGATATCTCCCTCTTAAATCTTTTGGAAAATGTTTTAAATTGTATTCGTAAAGCTTATTATTAATTAAAGATTTTTTATGTTCATTTTGCTCCTGTAAGATTTTATATTGCATAAATTTTCCCTCCTCTTAGAAATTTCGTTTCCAAAATATATGATGGCTATTCTCATTCTAATTATGTTCCGGTTTCGCTGTTTTCGATTGTTCACATTTGCGGTAAAGTATAGATAATAGTAAAAACAGATAAGAAATTACTATCCGTTTTCTACCTTCGATATAATAGAATAGGGTCATCATAAAAAGTTTGGGATGGCATTTGTTACAATGTATGTCACGTATATTAGTATGGGTGATGAACTATACAATAGCAGGATTAATTTGGTAGGTAAAGAGGCGGATGGTAAAGTGAATTATATTCAAATTTATGTTGACCCAATGCCCGTTTGCAGTAGGTGTTATAGATGATTTGAAAAATATAGCAGAGAAAAGGGCATTCCTTTTCATGCATATCAACTAATGACGAGAAATGAAGCACAGAATGCACCTATCATATGGACAACCTTTGGCCTATTTTACAATGGTCAGTTTATTTCACATGAAATTATGAGTGCAAATAAATTCGAAAAATTATTAAATACATTATGAGTAGGGAATTTATCCCCTTTTTATGAACATTAAAATTAGAGCAAATAAACAAATACCAATAAAAGAACCTAGAGTAAACGACCAAGAAAAATAGTCGAAAAAGATGTATGCAATTACTATTGCAAGCATATATCCGAGAACTGTGCCCAACAATTGTTTTTTGATATTCAACGTTCTCACTCCTTCTGCGTAGGATTTTTAAAAGTTATTACCCTTTTTAATATTTTATAGAATTATTAGGTAAATATCCATGGGAATTAATAATTGAGGTGGACATCAGCTTTGAAAATTAGCAAACAGTATGCAGAACAATACATATGGTGAGGTCAAAGTAATGAATGGCATTTCGTGAAGAGCAATGACCTCAGTATTATTCATGAGCGTATGGCTGTTAAAGCAGTTGAGGTAAATCATTTTCACCATCATGCACAACAATTTTTCTTTGTGCTATTTGCAACAGCAACATTCGATATTGCCGAAGAACGAATTGTGTTACAAAAAAACGCACTTGATGGTAGAAAGTATAGTAGAGCTCACAAGTACAAAGGAGATCTTTTACGACCGAATCTCCTGCTTAAGTGAAGTAAATCCAATAATAGATTAATATATAGGATTACACCAAACAACAGGCTGAAACGCTCGGTGAGAATAAGAAAGCTCCTCGGAAGGTTTCATTTTGGAGTAGTCACAAAAACTGCTATATAAAGGAGTTAATTTTTTGAAAGCAAAGAGCATTAAATTATATGAATTCGGAAGCCCTCGGGAGGTTTTGAAGTTTGAAAATAAAACTATTCAATCTCCTCAAGAACAAGAAATTCTTGTTCGAATGCTGGCACGACCTATTAACCCCTCTGATTTAATACCAATATGGGGGAGTTACGCTCATCGAATTTCTTTGCCAACTATTCCTGGCTATGAAGGAGTAGGTATTGTAGAGGATGTAGGTCCGTGTGTTTCTCAGAATCTTATCGGAAAGCGTGTATTACCTTTACGAGGAGAAGGAACTTGGCAGGAAATTGTAAAAACAAGCGCAGAATTCGCAGTGCCCATTCCAGATTCTATAGATGATTTTACTGCAGCGCAAATGTATATTAACCCAATGACAGCATGGGTAACTTGTACGGACATATTACAATTGCGGTCAAATGATGTTTTATTAGTGAATGCTTGTGGGTCCGCAATAGGACACATATTTGCTCAGCTAGCAAAATTGTTAGGTTTTCAGTTAATCGCGGTTACGAGAAACAATATTCATACTGATGATTTAATTCAGCTTGGTGCTTCTTATGTAATAGATACTTCAAAAGCACCGCTTTATGAGACAGTAATGGAACTAACAAAAGGTAAGGGTGCTGATGCTGCTATTGACTCTATTGGGGGGACAGCGGGTAATGATCTTGCTTTTTGTCTGAAATCAGGAGGTAACTTTTTAGCCATTGGTCTTTTATCAGGTGTGCAAGTGAATTGGCAGAGAATCGTTAAAGAGGCAAATGTAAATGCGAATATGTTCCATTTGCGTCATTGGAATAAGCAAGTATCGGTAGAAAGATGGCAAGATACATTCGATCACTTAATCCATCTAGTTAATAGTGATAAGTTAAAAATGATGACGGTTGACGCTCATTATGATTTGCTAGACATTAAAAGCGCGATAACGGCTGTTGAATCATCTAAAACTACTAAAGGAAAGATTTTTTTAACAAGTTATAAATAAAAGAGGCAGGAACATAACTAAATGGTTCCATCATAAAGCTAAATAAACTCTGAATTAACAAAATACGAAAACTAGAAAAACCGAACTATTCCGAAACACTTCATGAGCGTTTCATGTGAGAGTTCGGTTTTTTTTGTTGGCCGAAACACTTTTGCCCCAGTCTCTTTTATCATAAGTATGGCTAGCCTAAAAAATCTAGGCTTACTGTGATTCTAAAATAACTCAGTGGATAAATAGCGCAGACCAGTATCGGGTAGGATAACGACAATTCGTTTTCCTTTGTTTTCTACACGTTTTGCAAGAGCTGTGGCGGCGAATAAAGCAGCACCTGATGAAGTACCTACTAATATACCATCTGATTTCGCAACTGCGCGTGCTGCCTCATAAGCTTGTGCAGTCTCTACCTCAAGAACTTCATCAATTATTTCTAAATGAACATTCGATGGTACACGAGCCTCGTCGGCATCAGAGAAGCGGTGAACACCTGTGATTTCAATGATATCTGGATTATCAACCGTTGCAATGGAATTAACAGCAGGCTCTACGCCAATGATCTGAATAGCTGGATTTTTAGATTTTAAGTATGCACCAGCACCGCTTATAGTACCACCTGTACCGATTGCTGCCACAAAGATATCGATTTGTCCGTCTGTATCCTCCCAAATTTCAGGACCAGTAGTTAACTTATGAACATTTGGGTTGGCAACATTATCAAGCTGATTTAAAAACACAACATTTTCTTCTTGTTCAACGACCGTTTCTCGAAATACTTTAATCGTTTCAACAAAGTCACCCTCTGTTTCCTCAAAGGCAGCTACCATTTCTGGGACATCTGAAAAAGGGACAACCTCCGTGCCATATGCCTTTATAACTTTTGTACGCTCTTCACTAACACCATCCTGCATGTAAATTCGAAGCTTATAACCTTTTGCAGCTGCAATTGCTGCTAGACCAATACCAGTATTGCCACTTGTTGTTTCGATTATTGTTTTATCCTTTGTTAATACACCATGAGCTTCAGCATCCTCAATCATCGCTTTAGCAACACGGTCCTTCACACTATTAGCAGGATTAAAATACTCTAGCTTTACGATAATTTCGGCTTCTAACTGTTGCTCTTGTATATACTGATTTAATGCTAATAGTGGTGTATGACCGATTAATTCTGTAATAGATTGTTTGATCTTATTCGTTACAATTTGACCCATCACAATCAACCCTTTCATTTTAACCTACTTAACTTACTTGTTTTGTTGGAATTAATGGAATCGTATCATGATAAATCCATATAAGCAATAAAACGCCTGATAGAAATATTGAATCTAATGATAGAAAAAAATAATGAACCATATCTTCAAATTAATTTTCTCTGTGGACAAAGAAGTAATATGAATTATTATTGACAATGCTTCTATGCGAAAGTGAATGGCTTGTAACACAAATTGACGTCTAATTAGAAAGAAATTCCTGCGTTATTTTCGATTAACTATACCTTTTTAATCCGAATGGACTAATAGAAGATATAAAGTAATCTTTAAAGTGCATAAATATATGTTTATTTGGAGGGATTTACTTTAAATTTGCTAATTAACGATATTTTGGAATAATATTTGTTAAAATGTAGCCTTGTATAAAAGTTGGTTAGAGTGGAAACTAGGTGACTACTTGAGATCAACGGTAAAAATGGGCTATTAAGTTAGCTTGATGTTATTTAGGAGATGAAAGTATGAAAGAAACAATTTCTTCAGTTTGTGTAACTGCTGAAACAAAAATTAACATGATGAAGCATAAGTCTGCTAATTATTTATTGTTAGCTATTTTTGGCGGACTTTTTATCGGATTTGGAATTTTGCTCATCACTACTATTGGCGGCTTATTAAGCCCAACAGAAGTACCAAGTATGAAAATCTTACAAGGATTAGCATTTGGTGTGGCACTTAGTATGGTCATGATGGCTGGGGCAAATTTATTTACTGGTGATAATCTAGTTTTAACGGTTAGTACACTATCAAAAAAATCATCGCCTTTAGAGATGTTGGGCATTTGGTCGTTTAGTTACATAGGAAATTTCTTTGGTTCTCTTTTAGCAGCAGCGTTATTTTTTTACTCGGGGCTAGCAGTTGGAGACACAGCAGCTTACATTGAAAAACTTGCTACAGCTAAGATGAATGCTAGTTTCGTTGAACTTTTATTGCGAGGTATTTTATGTAATTTACTTGTATGCTTGGCCGTATGGTGTACGTATAAATTGAAAACAGAGGCAGGAAAATTAGTAATGATTTTCTGCTGTATTTTCCCTTTTGTCACAATTGGATTTGAGCACTGTATAGCAAATATGACATTGTTTTCACTTGCTCTTCTCATACCTCATGGTGAACTAGTATCGTTTGGTGGAGCCGTTTCAAATTTATTACCTGTAACAATTGGTAATATTATTGGTGGAGCTGTTATTGGTTTTGTTTATTGGGTAAATGGCAGAGATTAATAAATCACTAAATATTGCTAATGTAGTAGTCAGTTTAAGTAAAGTAAAATACTTAGTGCAATGGCAAATGAGAAGTGATTGTAAGTACCTGTTGACTTATACAGGAATATAAAGCGATGCGATTATATCAAGTGACATTAACGGATGAATAGTTGACAAATTCCATCTCTTAATACTTTGACTTTTAGATAAATCGTAGATAGAATGACAGGTAGAGTTGCTTATGTAACTCTACCTATTTTTATTGTGATTAATGCGTGAAATTAATAGATAATGTAATAAATATAAAAGAGCGGAGGAACTCAAAAATGGAACAAGAAGTCAACCAACATACGATTCTTCAAGCAATTTTAGAGCTTTCAAAGCAAATGCAAGACATGAAATCGGATCTTCAACAACAAATCGAAGTAGTTGAGAAGAGATTAGAAGGAAAACTCGATGCAGTTGAAAAAAGATTAGACAAAGTTGAACAAAATTTAAGTCGAAAAATTGATCTTGTAGATGCAAAATTTGATATTTTATCATCGGATTTAATAACGACAAAAGCTGAAGTATCTATGCTTAAACAAGTAAAATAGTATCAATTATGCCTCGGCATAATTGCGTGACACATGCTACCGTATCCCTTAAGGTTACGGTATTTTTTTATGGTATAATAAAGGGCACGAAGGAGTGAAAGCAATGTTAAAAACAGAGGTATTTGAACAATTAAAAAAGGCGATGAAAGAAAAAGATGTATTAGCAAAAGGCGTATTGACGCTTTTGAAATCTGCTCTAGATTTAGCTGAAAAAGAAAAGGGAGAAGCATTATCGCCTGAAGAGGAAATGGCTATTATAAATCGTGAAGTAAAGCAAACACACCAGGCTCTTGAGGGTGCTCAAAATGCAGGCCGAGCTGACTTAATTGAAAAAGAGGAAGCGAAATTAGTACTTCTAAAATCATTTTTACCAGAGCAATTAACTGAAGAAGAAATTGCAGAAAAGCTTGTGGCAGCTGGCGTTGTAAAAGGGATGAATATGGGGGAAGCGATGAAAATTGCAAAACCTTTATTAACTGGTCAAGCTGAAGGTTCTGTTATTTCAAAAGTTGTGAAGGGCCTTATTTAATATCGTTTGAAACAACCCCCTACTACTTGAGAGTAGGGGGTTGTTTTTTTGGCCTACTATATTTTTGTGTAGCTTTGTTAACCACCGGTCAATAAGGAGGGCTATGTCACCACGTAAGCCGTCAACAAAGGATTTGACGAAAGAAATGATTATAAATGAGGCTCATAAGCAATTTATCACGAAGGATTTTCAGCAATTATAGCGCTTTACCAAGTACTTCATACAGAGTAGGACTAGAAGAAACGCTGGCATGGATGAGCAAGAGAGCAAAAAAAGACCTTTAAGAGTCAATAAAAAAATCCGCATAAACTTCTGTTGATAGAAACTCACCTACAGAAAGTATAGCGGATTTTTTATTAGTATTTCTTACAGCTGAAATTTTTGTATGATATTACGAAGTTGTTGTGCCATCTCAGCTAAATTATTTGAAGACGCCGTAATCTCCTCAATACTAGCTGATTGTTCCTCGGAAGCAGCAGCCACATTTTGAATGTTTCCAGACGCTTGAACGGCTATTACACCAACTTCCTCTACAGAAAATGCAATGTTGTTAACCCCGTCATTAATGTTTGAAATGATATTATTGACATAATCCATTTCTTTAGTTAATGAAGTAATATTTGAATATATTTCTTTAAAGGCTTCACCTGATTCATTAAAGCTAGTAGAGCTTTCTACAAGATTGTTACTGCTTATCTCCATAGATTTCACAGCTTGAGTAGACTCTTCTTTAATCGTCTCAATACGTGTTCGAATACTATTCGTCGCAGCTAAAGATTGGTCAGCTAATTTACGCACTTCTTCAGCTACAACTGCAAAGCCTTTACCGTGCTCACCAGCACGTGCTGCTTCAATAGATGCATTTAAAGCAAGTAAATTAGTTTGATCAGTAATCTCGTTAATTAAAGTTACAATATCGCCGATCTCATTTGAATAAGTGCTTAAACGTTTCACAACCTCTGAAGTCTCTTGAATAGCATTGGATGTTAAGGCCATTTTATCTGTAGCACTTTGAATCGTCGTATTGCCTTTTTCTGAAATAGAAGATGCATTAGATGCTTTAGTAGTGACATCATTTACGCTCGATACAACTTCTGACATCTTTGTGGAGATTGTCGTAATATGAGTTTCTACGTCTTCAATAGAGGAAGTTTGTTTTTCTGACCCTGCAGCTACTTCTTGCATTGAAGATGTAATTTGTTGAATCGATGCACTTGTTTGCTCAGAGCCCGCCGATAACTCTTCGGACATAGCAGCTACTTGCTCAGCATTTTCAGCAATTTGCTGAATGAGAGAGCGTAAGTCTGCTGTCATGTTTTCAATGCCTTCAGAAAGCTGTGCAATTTCATTAGAACCCTTTATGTTAAGTGATTCAACAGCTAAGTCTCCTTGTGCAACTTTGCCAACATAATTAGTCATATTTTTAATTGGTTTAATAATGCCTTTACTAATGACATAAGCCACAATAATACCGAATATCAAAAACATCACGGTCATGATGATACAAATCCAAAGAGTTTCAGTTTGAAGTTTAGAAATAAAGGCAGCGTCCATATCTAAACCAAAAAGAATATCAGTATCTTTAAATGGTAAAAAAATCGATTTATGAATTCCATATTCATCTTCATAAATATCACTCGATTGAACGGTTCCAGTATCTAGTGCATCTTTCATTTCTTGACTAAAAACATAGTCCTCTTGATAATCATCTTTATCGCTTAATGCCACGATATGTTCTTTCCCATTTGCACGGGAAAGAACGTAGGCATTTTGAATATCATACTCTTTAAGAGCGTCATTTAGTTCTTTTAATAGGTCATCATATTTATCCTTATCGCCGTCATCTGCAGCTTTAACGTCATTTTTGTCTAAATCATCAAAAATTGTATTAGATATTACTTCTAACGATGACTCAAATTGTGTAATAACAAAATTATCGATAATCCGATACGATGTAAAAAATAAGACGATACTAAAAATTATCGAAATAATAGCAATTGGAATAGTAAAACTTGCAATATATTTATAGAGTAAAGAGCTTTTAAATTTTTTGACTATACTCAACTTTAGCAGCCTCCAATACTTTCACCTTTTGTTGTAAGAACTGAACCATATCATCAATATGTTCTGTCTCAGTATAAGGAGAAATTGAGAAGAATTTTGCAGCAGCGACTGGAAGTTGTTGTTTTGTATCGCTAGTGTTGACCGTGCAAACACGTGTCGTATCACCGAAAAATACTTCGTCTCGACCTTCTCCAATAATTTCAAATAAAGATGCGTTAAGACCATTAATATATTCAATCTGATCTTGTGTATAGCTACCTGATTGTTCAGATTTCCAATTAAATCCTTCAGGATACAAACGAAAGGCTGTAACTGGTCCAATATTAGAATCATTGACTACTTGTAACATTGGCATTTTCTCAGCTAACTGTGCACGGAACACTAAATTTACACGCACATAATTAGCTAATATTTGTTGGTAACCTTCTTTACCAAACGCCTGTAATGCAGCATAAATAGCAATTGAACTACCCATACGAGAGCACTCTAATGTATAGCCTGTATGATAAGAACCATAGCCTCGATTACCTACATAAGGTGTGTCGAAGTCCTCGATATCTAATAGCTGTAAATGCTTTCCTTCTTTTATTAAGAATAAGCTTGTTAAATACGGTGTTTGACCAAGCTTTTGGAAGTCGAAGCAAAGGCTATCTGCAATAGGGAGATATTGCATACGTTCTCTAATTTGTTCTAGTGCTTGTAAAACATCAGATTCTAATTGAAGTGGATTTGCCTTAAAATCATAATCGTTGAAAAATGCGTAAAAACCACCTAAAGCTGAATCAGCATGAATATGTACAGGTTTTAAGGAATATTTTTGTTCAAGGTCAGTTGTAACTTTTTTGATTGCTTGTACATCATCAATGGCAAATTGATCTGTAGCACCTGTTGTAGCAACTACATACACTGGAATACCACCATTTTCGATAACCTCAGTCATACGCATACGTAAGTCTTCGATATCCATTGAATGGTCTTTTCCAGCTTTAATACGAATTAGATGCTTACTACCGATGCCAACTGCTTCAATTGATTTTAATAAGCTGTAATGAGCATTTTCTGAAGCGAAACAATATAAATTATTAGGTACGCCATCTTCCTTTGCGTTAGGGAATTGTTTAGCGATTGCAAGACGAAGCCCACTGAAAACAGCCCCTTGTCCACCCCAAGTTGTGTAACCAAAGCTTTGTGTATAGTCGTAGCCAACTAACTTCGACATCATTGCTACTACCTTTACCTCACATTCTGCGGCAGCAGGTCCGTATACATCCCATAGATTGTTACCGTTAAGAAGAGCGTTTGTGAATTGTCCTAATATGCCAGGAATGCTAGCCATTGGCAAAACATTTGTTACGAAGTTGCGTGTATGGTAAGGATGCCCTTGCATCAATTTTGTTAATTCATTCACAACTTGATCAAGTCCGACACCTGAAGTTGGAACTTGATTTTCTTGCATTAACTCTTTATAGAAATTGTCAGAACGTTCTTCCATTGGTCCAAGAGTTGTAGTGTTTGGGTTTTTTAATTCATCCAATGATGTAACAATTTTCTCTAATAGGGATAAAAAATTCTCCCTTTGTTCAATATTTCCATCTTCGCTTTGGAATAATTGCTGGATTTTTTTCATATTCATCGTCCTTTTTAGTTCATTTTTCCTCTATTTTTAATTTCATAAAAATAGGTCGTTTTACTAAAATAATGATAACATATTATAACAAAAAATGAATTTATATTTTACCAGAAAATTAATTTTGACATTTCTAAATAGTCTAACTTATATGGAGGTAAAATATGTAGAAGAAATATTGTAATGGATTATTTTCATAAGTGTTGATTTTAAAAGGAGTTCACGTGGTTTTTTTATGAATTCTTGCAAAGTTAGTAGCTGGGAAATCCTATGAGGAGGTGGGAATTTTTATTGTCAATACTATGCATTGAATAATTTTAAAAAGCGTGAGTACTTTAATACTTTATGACTATTGATGGGGAATATATAAATATTAATCTATTTTTTGTTAAAAAAGAATCGGCTTAAATGAATTTTTTGATTACTGATGTATACCATTGTTGTGGTCATGGTTCTTAATTTGCACGATTGGAAAATAAATAATGCGAGACTAAATAAATCAGGTAAACCAATTAGCTTTTTAACATATGGCGGTCGAACAGTGGGAGTTTCTGTATAACCAATACTTCAAATTAGCACATCGGTTTTCTCGAATTCATTCTTGTGAAAAGTAGGACTTTTAAACCCCGTTCGCCTATGTGAATACATACGATTTCCAATTTGGTGACCTGCCTGGACAATTTTTTTAGCTTCCTCTAGATTTTCCTCAATTTCCTCCCCAATTTAAAAAAAGTTGCTTTAGTGTTGTAGTCGTCTAATAAGGATAAAATGGCGCTGACATTTTTAGTCGGGCCATCATCAAAAGTTAATGCTACGACCTTCTGATATGTTTCGACATGTGAAGTAATCGTACCAAATAGTTTGTGTGATGGAGCGTTCATGAATTTATATATACCAAACCGTAAAGCTACAATGAATAATAGACCAAGTCCTAAATTAAGTAATTCTCTTTTTCTGCATAAACACTTCTAACAATACCGATAATTTTTCAATGATAAACCATACTAATTGGGAGGTGAAAAAATGTATAAATTATTATCGCATAATGATTTAGATGGAATAGGTTGTGGAATCTTAGCTAAACTTGCTTTTCAAGATCAAGTGAAGGTAAGGTACAATTCGATTTCATCGCTGGATCGCGAGATTGAGTATTTTTTAGACACTACTGACCAAGGTACATTTTTATTTATTACAGACTTATCTCCAAATGAGGAAAATGAAAGGAGATTAAATGATTATTATACAGCAACTGGCAATGTTCAATTGCTCGATCATCATAAAACAGCTCATCATTTGAACGATTATGAATGGGGTAAAGTATTAGTAGAAGATGAAAATGGACATTTAACATCGGCTACGTCCTTATTTTATCCGTACCTTGTTTCACATGGACTTTTAGAACAAACAAATGCCATCACAGAATTTGTAGAGTTAGTGAGACAGTATGATACATGGGAATGGGAAAAGAATGATAATCAACAAGCACGTCGGCTAAACACGCTCTTTTTTTTAGTATCGATCGAGGAATTTGAAGAAAAAATGCTTGAACGTTTAAAGACAAACGAACACTTTGACTTTGATGAGTTTGAAAAGAAAATTTTGCGCATGGAAGAAGAAAAAATAGAACGATACATCCGCCGAAAAAAACGTGAGCTAGTACAAACATCGATAGGAGAATACTTTACAGGTGTAGTGTATGCAGAATCTTATCATTCAGAGCTTGGGAATGAATTGGGGAAAGAAAATGTACACCTTGATTTTATAGCTATATTAAATATGGGTGGCAAAAGAATTTCCTTTCGCACGATTCATGATCACGTAGATGTTTCGGCTATTGCAGCACAATTCGGAGGGGGAGGGCATCAAAAAGCAGCTGGTTGCTCTTTAACAGATGATGCTTATGAGCAGTATGTGACCCAAACATTTCATATAGCACCAATACCAGAAGACGCAAAACGAAATCGCTATAATTTAAGGTTTTCTTCGTTTGGGACAATGTATAAAAACCTTGAGGATGAAAACTTCCTCCTGTATTCAATAAGTGATTTTGATTGGGTAATTGAAAAAAATAAACTTCCATTAGATCAGATCTTTACAAGTTTTTATGAAGCGGAATGGTTTTTGAAAAGAAATTATCAAGCATGGTTAGTGAAAGATGAGTTGTTTGTAGATTATTTAATGGAAGAAGCCAAAAAGGTTCGTCATCAAGTGTAAGGGATATGGCTCTTCTGCAAAACGAGGGGATTTCCTTTTCAGGACTTGCTTTCTAGTGGGCAAGCGTCGAACTGCTTCCCTTCCGCACAAAAACATATCTTATTGAAGTTTCTTTTTATTACTTATTACACGCTGAAGAAATATGTTATGCGAAGCAGCTCATCGGACGCCCCTAGGAAAGCGTCAGTCGGAACGGAAATCAACCCCTCGTTTTGCCGTAGAGCAATACTTTATGTTCATTCAGATAAAATTAAAGGAATATACATTATTCCTTTAGATACATAGCGAAATCAGCCAAATCAAGACAACGTTAGAGGTTATATAATGTTCAACTGAAAACTACAATAAATAAAAAGCTTTTGTGCAGACATACTTTCTTAAAACGAGGTGTACATGATGTCCGATATGCTTCTAGTTGAGAATCAGCCAAAGGGAAATCGAAGACGCAAAATATGGTTTATTGTAGTATTGCTTTTATTGATAGCTACTTGTGTCATTGTTTTTTATTTTTTGTTTAAGAAGGATTTGAATTTTGAAGCTTACAAAACAGCGGTCGGAAAAACTACTGAAAATAATCTTGGACGTTTAACGTTAAATGAAATAATCATTGACGATAACCAAATATTATTGAATGCAACATTTAAGCCAGTAAAGGACATAAATTTCGACTATCAAGTTTTTTTCTTTCCACAAGTTTTTGTGAATGGAAAAGAGTTCACGGTTAGAAATGGAGGACAGACCATCCAACAATCCGATAAAAGCTATACTATCTATAGTAGTGTGAAATTAAGTGCACTACCAGAGGATGAAATATTAAACTTAGACATTCGTTATAATGACTGGAACGGAGAAAAAAAGATTGATGATCCGTGGGAATTTCAAGTGAAAGCTTCACAAGAGCAATTACAAGAAGATAGAAAGGTCTTCCCCGTTGAGAAAAAAGTAAAGCTGTTAGATGGTCAGGAAATAACGATAGAAAAGGTTATTTCTACACCAATATCAACAACGATCTACTTTCATTCCGAGAAAAGCTTATTGAATGAAGCAATACATTTTAAAATTCAATCAGCATCAGGCGAAACTTGGCACTTTAACTCTTCTTATCCTATAAATGAAGATTATACGAAATGGGGGGTCCGCCTCGATGCATTATATTTGACCGGTAAGAGCTATGAGCTAATTCCGGTTGCTGAAAATGGAAATGAACTGGACGCTACTATTAAAATTGAAGGTAAATAACGAAACCTAAATCCGTAACTTTTTAAAATTTTACAATATCTTAAACTAAAAGGATGATTACTCAATGTAATATGAATATATATGACATTGAAAGTAGTTGAAGATAATGCGAAGGTTATGGGGAATTTTTTTAGTTTCGCTTAAATTAGGTTGTACATCCTTTGGGGGGCCCACGGCACATTTAGGATATTTTCAAAATGAATATGTTCAGAAGCGTAAATGGTTAACTGATAAAGAATACAGTCAACTAGTTGGACTCAGTCAATTTTTACCTGGGCCAGCATCGAGCCAGGTAGGGATGGGGATAGGCTTATTAAGAGGCGGTTTATTGGGGAGTATTGTGTCATTTCTTGGTTTTACATTACCATCTGTTTTGCTACTTATGGCATTTGCGTATTTTTCAGCACATACAGGGATGGATATGGGTTGGATTCATGGCTTAAAATTAGTGGCTGTTGCGATTGTTGCGCAAGCTATTTTTGAAATGTCAAAAAAATTAATCCCTAGTTTTCGCCATTTTATAATCGCTTTATTAGCACTATTGATAGTGCTTTTATGGGTCCATCCACTTGCTCAAGTAACTACTATTATTGTTGCTTCTTTTATAGGCTATCTCTTATTTAAGATTTCTAATCAAAGAGAAGACCCAAATGAAACGGCTGTGCCGATTTCCAAAGTGACCGGTGTATGTTTTTTAGTGCTGTTTGTTCTATTGCTTATTGGTTTGCCAATCGCTAGCCCATTTATTCAATATGAATGGTTTACGATGTTTGAAAAGTTTTATCTATCAGGTGCATTAGTATTTGGTGGAGGTCATGTTGTGTTGCCTTTACTTGAGGCACAGTTTGTTCAAAGTGGATTAATGAGTTCTTCTGATTTTTTAGCAGGCTACGGAATGACTCAGGCAGTCCCTGGTCCATTATTTACGTTTGCTTCTTATATAGGTATGGTCATTGCTGGGATACCTGGGGCTATTATAGCGACGATAGCGATTTTTTTACCGGCATTTTTGCTAATTGTAGGGGCAATGCCTTTTTGGCTAACGCTTAATCGTTTTGCAGGATTAAGAGGGGCGATTACTGGTGCAAATGCTGCCGTCGTTGGGATATTAGCTGCAGCTTTTATTCATCCGATTGTTACACAGACAATTCAAAATGGACTCGACATCGTAATCGCAGCCGCTTTTTTATGGTGCTTGATACGTTGGAAAGTTCAACCTTATTTGCTTGTGCTAGTGGGTGTTTGTGTAGGAATTGTATGTTATTAAGTACAAAAAAATCAAAACCGCGTAGTGTGGTTTTGATTTTTTTGTGAAATGAATTATATATACTCTTCTTTCGTAATGGCTAGTTTCTTCATATGATATTGCAGAGATTGACGAGAAATATTTAATTGTTTAGCAGCGGCTGAAATATTTCCGCCACAATGCTTTAAAACTTTGCGGATGTATTGCTCCTCATTTGTATGCATAAGCGCTTTTAGTGGCCGCTTTTTTGATGGAATGGCTATTGATAATTTATTTTTTAAATAACGTGGCAGCATATCTTCTGTAATCAAACTTTCTGAGCTCGCTTGTATGACAAGATTTTCAATCAAATGTTCAAGTTCTCGTACATTACCAGGCCATTCATAATCTAAAAGTAGCTGGTAGAGCTCAGGTTTTATTGTAATATCTACTTTCGTGTACTTAAGAACATTTTTATGTAAAAAATGTTGGATAAAAAAAAGTATATCATTCGGTCTTTCGCGTAAAGGAGGGATGTATATACTCGAATGTGCGATACGGTAAAATAAATCAAGTCGCATTCGGCCACCCGCTGTTAGCAGCTCAGGATCTTCGTTGGAAGCACTAATAACTGTACACTCTATAGGAATGAGTGTATTACTACCTACACGTCTAACAGCTCGCTCTTGTAGAACCCGCATTAATTTAGGTTGAAGTTCCATTGGTAAAGAGTTGATTTCATCAAGAAAAAGTGTGCCATCTTTCGCATATTCAAAAAGCCCTTCTTGATTTGTAGCCCCAGTGAATGCCCCTTTTACAGAGCCAAATAGTGTACTTTCTAGCAGTGTGGATGGGATAGCGGCGCAGTTTATAGCTACAAAAGGCTTTGCCACTCGGGGGCTTAAATTATGCATACTCTGCGCAATTAATTCTTTTCCTGTACCTGTTTCACCAATAATAAGTGTATCAGTGTTATAGCTCGCAATATTTTTAGCCTCAGCAATAGTTTGTAGGAGCTCTGGACTGTTCCCTTTTAAATCTTGAAATGTATAAATCGTGCCATTATTTCTTTTTACAACTTCAGGTACTTCCATAGACTCAAGTTTTGAATCCATCGTTTGACGCAATTGATTACGTAGGCTTGTTTCAGTAAGTGTAATAGAAAATACGCCTATTGTTTTATTATCCTTTTGAATAGGGAAAGAGCTATAGCCAACAAATTTCGGCTCATTTTCTGAATAGGCATGGGCTCGATATTTCGTATAGATTGGCTTAGCTGTTTTTAAAATATGATTATGCTCCGATAAGCGACGATCTTGATAATTGTAAGCATCCCAAAGTTTTTTTCCAATCATGTCTTCCTTGTTATGTTCCTCCATCTTAGCAAGTGCCTCATTGTAATAAACAATATCCCCATCTTCATTACTGACAATAATCCCTTCATCTAAGTGTTCTATAATTTCCTCTAATACAAAAATTTTATTTTGTAATGAGTGTTGAAAATCAACTAAATTTTCTACTAAAACAAAATAATATTGTTCCGTAAAATAGAAGGGTTCAATAGTAAAAGATAAATGCTGCTCCTGAGTTAATAGCTGTTGTGGTTGATGAAATAACATGACGTCTATATCAGCAATGGTCTCTAGAGGCATATTATTTTTTAAATCTAACGAAATACTATCGTCCAGATGCCACCAAATCACTTGAAACGAACTATCTAATGTAATGATATTAGTTCCCAATATTGTTGCGAAGCGTCTTAATTCCTCGTTCACACAAAAACCCTCTTTCACATTATTTTGCATGCAAAAAATTTCTGCTTTTGTCATAAATCGTACCACAGCTGTTTACTGAATAGTAGGAATATATAGAAAATATAGCGAGTGCAAAATTTATCTGCGCATTTTTAGATTTTCGGCGTCTCTCTCTATTTTGAGTATTCATTTCATAAACACTATCCTTATTACTTTTTATAACAATATTTATAGGCTTTTTAAAAGTTGGCACGCTATTTGCATTATAAAAGTGTAGATATAAAAAGGGGGAATTGTAAATGACGAAACCAGAAGTCTTATACTCAGTAAAAGCTCAACGAGGAGACACATTGCGATGCAAAGGGTGGCGCCAAGAAGTAATTTTACGCATGTTAGAAAATAATATGGAAAATGCTGAAAAGCCTGAAGAGCTAGTAATTTACGGTGGGATAGGTAAAGCAGCTCGTAACTGGGAGTCATATCATGCGATTGTAGATTCCCTGAAAGTTTTAGAAGATAATGAAACACTAGTTGTGCAGTCAGGGATGCCTGTGGCTGTCTTTAAAACACATAAATATGCACCAACTGTTGTCATGGCAACAACAAATATTATGAAGGCAGATTGGCCAACATTTTACGACTTACAAGAGAAAAATTTAACGATGTATGCCAATTATACAGCTGCACCTTGGGAATATATCGGCACGCAAGGAGTTATTCAAGGAACATTTGAAACATTATCGGCTATCGCGAGATTGCATTACAATGATTCTCTTGTTGGAAAAATTTTATTAACAGCTGGTGCTGGGGGGATGGGTGGCAACCAAACACGTGCAATGACAATGCATGGTGGTGTTGCAATTTTATGTGACTCCAATATTGAAATTATTAAACGACGAATTGAAAAGAGCTTTATCGATGTAGTGGTAGATTCATTAGAGGAGGCAATCGCGCTTGCTAAAGAAAAAGCGGCTGCAGGTGAAGCGCTTGGTATTGCTGTAGTTGGGAATGCAGCTGATGTATTTGAGAAAGCCTTAGAAATTGGATTTTTACCAGATATCGCGACATCAATGACACCTGCACATGACCCGATCGCCTATCTACCGGCAGGCTATACGGTTAAAGAGGCTGAGGAGTTACGTGATCGAGATCGTCTTGAGTACTTAGAAAAAGCGCGTCAAACAATGACCCGTGAACTAAAAGCTTTAATAGCCTTCCTTGATAAAGGTGTTCATTCATTTGAATATGGCACAAGTATTCGTAAAGAATGCATCGATGCTGGGTTTGATGAAAAAGAGGCGAAGCGTTTACCAGGCTTTGTAGCAGAATATATTCGTCCACTATTCTGTGAGGGGCGTGGACCATTCCGTTGGATTTGTATGTCAGGAGATCCAGAGGATTTACGTAAAATTGACGATATGATTTTAGAAAAATTTAATGATGATTTACTAGTTACGCGTTGGATTAAGCTAGCGAAAGAGCATATCCCAATTGAAGCTTTACCTGCCCGGATTTGTTATATGGGCTTCGGACAACGTAAAAAGTTTGCGTTAGAAGTCAATGATATGATCCGTCGAGGAGAACTTAGTGGGCCAGTTGCGTTCTCTCGCGATAATTTGGACTCGGGTTCTATCGTTAATCCAACATTTGAATCTGAAAATATGAAGGATGGTGGGGATCTAATTTCAGACTGGCCTGTATTAAATGGTTTACTCAATGCAGTTGGAATGTGTGATTTAATAGCACTGCAAGCCAACTATTCAATGGGTGAGGCCGTTCATACAGGTGTAACAATGATTGCGGATGGTACAGATGAATCTGATATGCGTTTGGAAGTAGCGATGACAGTAGATTCAGGAATTGGTGTTGTGCGTCATGCTCAGGCGGGCTATGAGACTGCCAAAGACGTAGCGAATGGTAAAGGGAAATTAACAGATGAAAGCATTAAAATCCCATTATGGTGGGAGCCAACAGCAACCTTTGGCCCTAAAGATTTAGTCAAAGAACAAGTGTAAAGTAGTGAAATAACAAAGGCCGGTGCAATATGTAAAAACGTATCCGGCCTCTTTTCGTATAA